>ERZ1673743.39-NODE-39-length-206544-cov-53.349200_pt1 | contig 206544 bp, 189 predicted proteins | sample MGYA00580197_ERZ1673743 | MGnify/ENA primary metagenome ERZ1673743 (study PRJEB41218, sample SAMN15661795) | gut metagenome | host: Homo sapiens | place: Canada: London | collected 2015-08-20/2019-03-30 | study: EMG produced TPA metagenomics assembly of...
CACACTCTTTAACCTTTACTGCACGGAAATCTGACTTGCTGAATGTATCAAAGTCTACCATTTCCTCAAACAAAGGCTCAATCTTTACCTTAGAAAAATCAATCTTTTCAGGCTCTGCTTTCACTTCTTCAGTAGCCTTAGATTTTACATCATTTTTCTTATTTACATCATTCAGGGTCTTCATTGTCGGGAATACCCAAGAGGATAAAGTATTATTCCACATTATCAGGTATTATCCCATATTTGCTGCATTTTCAAAACGTATTATAAGGTATTATTCCGTACCATGCAAGCAAAATTCGTAGTAACTTTGTAGTATATCAGTTATTTTGTTGTTATAATTCACACATTTAATCTTAGGACTCTCTCCTAAAATATATCAAGATTGTGTGATAAGTTTTCGATTGCTTCTTTTTTCTTTGCGTCTGTGACCTCCGCATATATATCCATTGTTGTTTCGATATTAGCGTGTCCCATGACAGCCTGAATGACTTTTACATTTGTTTCCTTTTCGCAGAACCTCGTGCAAAAAGTATGCCGCAGGTGGTGGCAGGAAAAGTTTGGAATAATGACAGGTTGCCTTCTCTCTTTTTTGGCATTTATCACTTCTTCCGCATTGTAATTCTCCAAAATCCTTTTGATTGTTCGGTTGACTGTTTGAGGATTATGGATATTACCGAAACGGTTACAGAAAATGAAGCCCGTCATACCATCAATTACAGTACTATTAAAACCATTTTCTTTCTGCACCTCGTATTCCTCTTTGAAAGCCTCATAAACCGCATCCATCATTGGAACAGTCCGAATACCCGCTTCTGTCTTTGGAAGTGACACCGCAAACTCTGACTTTCGTGTCTTGTTCCCTTCTCTTGCATAATAAGTCACGCTATGATTGATACTGATAAGACGTTTTTCAAAATCTAAATCGTCCCACCTCAGTCCAATAACTTCTCCAATTCTACACCCAGTTCCTAATAATACTGTAAATAACGGGTGCCAGTGATAAAATACCGGATTGTTTGCGGTATAATTCATAAATGCTCTCTGCTGTTCTACCGTCAAAGCGTGTCTAATGCCTTTATTCTTTCCTGCTTTTCTTTTGATTTCTGCCATAACACCGTCAGAAGGATTCATGCGTATTATTCCATCACGCACTGCCAACTGAAATGTAGGGTGTAAAACCGTATGGATTGTGTCAACCGTGTTTGCCTGCAAATCCTTTTCATTCAACAGGTAATAGTAGAAATACATTACATCGGAATACTTAATCTCTCCGATTTTACGCTGTCCAAACCCCTCCCTAACAAAATGGTCATACATATATAGGTAATTAGAGCGTGTTGTCCTGCGTAAGTCATACTTCGTTGACATATACCTGTCAAAAACATAATTCAAGGTTGCACTTCCAGCCACATAGACATCCAATCCGTCAAGCTGATTTTTAATCAAATCTGCTTCTTTCTCCCTTAGTGTCTGTAAATCTCTGGCATATACAAATCTGCGTTTCTTGAACGGATCAGTGTATGTATATACATAAGTGTTATCCGTTCTTTGGGATTCCCCCTTTCTTAAAGCTCTGCCTTTGTTATCTTTTCTTGCTTTTGCCATCTCTGCTCCTTTCTTCAAGGAAAGAGATTTTGCACCTCCGCATCCGGTGTCTTAAGCAATAAATCAACACCCGTATGCAATAATTGAGTTATGGTCATTCCGTGACTGTCCGCATAATCTTTCAGCTCTCGCAGCTCGCTGTCCGTTACCCTTAAACTTAATGTGTTCAATTTCGGGGCATCAGACTTTGGTCTACCCATTTTAGCCATCTGTATGCACCTCCAATCACTTCTATCTACCATTATACTTTCCGTATACGAAAAGTCAAGTGTTTTTACTGCAAAATCTCTCAAACCCCAAAATTGTCACACATACAATCTGAACGTTTCCAAATATTGCTCAAAAATATCACAATTTACAAGTACCAGCTTATCGACCTTATATATTGCCTTTGCATCTTTCGCCATCTGCTCAAATTTACTCTGACACATACTATACATTTCTGCACCTTCCTTGTAACGAACAAATCTCTTTCCGTTTTTCATTCGCTCCACTATCATCACCTCTTTCCGACATAAAATATGTAGCTTATTATCTGCCCATGACAGCCGCAAACTCTTTCCGGCTCTCATCAGCAGACAAATAATCTTTTCAAAAAATCCATACAGGTGGCAGCTCATTACACCGCCCACATCGGTATCGCACCGTCAATCAAATTTGACCGGAAATCTCCGGAAGTATCATTATCAAAAATATGTATCCTCGCCCCACACAACTGCTGTGCATTTTGCCAGACATTCATCGCTCCTTACCTTAACTTCAATATCAGCAATCAATATTCCCTCGTATGCACTTTCACAAAATAATGAAAGCAGGTATCTCATGGCGTGTCCGCATAGTGGCTCCACATATCTCACACGTCCTGTATGTATTTGTCTATGAAATTGTCAAGGTACACTCGCAAGCTGACGCCTGCATTTTGGATAAAATCAAATCGGACTTATCAGCCCAAAAAGCACATAAACACTCTCCCGTCTGCTATGAACGGTTCTGTAAAAATTATGTGCTTTACAAGAATGACAAGTTTAGAGTTTCAGCTTATCCGGTCCATACTTACGGATAATCTGCAACAGCACCTTCTTATGCACCCCTTCCGTCTGCTCATACATTTCACGCAAATTTTCCAGCTCCATCGGAGTAAGTGAATTGATATGCGGATTGTAATCTTCCCTTATAAAAAGCCCTCCGTTTTCTCCCGGCTTCGTGTAAATCGGATACTGTGGAGATAAAGCCTGAATATCGTACTGTATCGTGCGAATAGAAACGCCAAGCTCCTGCGCCAGCTCATTCGCTGTTGTATGCCGTCTGATAATAAGAATGTTGATAATCTCTATTCTGCGATTCATCGTATTCATGCTTCACCTCCTCTCTGTTAGTCCTCCAAATTTATTGTAAAGGCAGACCCCGCAAGAACTTTGCTTATTGTTAAAAGTTTCTTTTGCAAATTTTTTTCACTGAAATTTCATCTGCCTGTCCGTATGTTCCGGCTTATTATTTTTCTCCCTCTCCCCTGCTTTCTTTGGTTGACTTTCTCCCCTCCGCTTGCTAAAATCTTTTATGGATAAAATCACAACTTTATAAAAACACTCAAACTGCTATGAGCTTTTGCGGGCATTCCATGTCTTTGCAAGCCGTAGCAGTTTTTTATTGCTTCTGCAAAACTACGCAGCCGGACAGCCTAAAGGCTATCCGAAAAACGGGCGGTAACGCCCTTATGTGTTATAGGACACTCGCCTAAGCTCGTACAACACGCAAATTCCCTTCGGGCAATTTGCAGAAGAATAGCAAGCACTGCCTGTGTTCCCTCACAGGCACCATTTTCCCAAGTTTCTTCCGAGTGGAAACTTGAGAAAACTGGCTTGCAAGGGGCATATCCCCCTGGCCCCCTATGCGCTGCAAAAATCAGTAATTACCCCACCGGGATTTCTGATTTTTTTACGCTTATAAAAACACACCGCCGGAAACGGCATATCAAAAATTTTCTATTTAAAAAGGAAAGGGAAGGATTAAGCAATGGCAAAAAGAGAAAGACAAAATGAATTGAAAATCTATCTAAACAATGATGAACAATACATACTCGAACAGAAATTCAAAATCTCCGGTATGAAAAGCAAGTCATCCTTTATACGGCACCTGATCCTGTACGGATATGTCTATGACGTGGACTACGAACACCTGCGGGAATACAACACAATCCTCGCCCGTATCGGCAACAATCTGAACCAGATTGCAAAGCGTATGAACGCCACGGGCAATGTCTATGAAGCCGATGTAAAAGAAGTAAAGGAGCTGATGAAACAGGTATGGCAATCACAAAAATCCATGCTATCAAAGCAACCGTCCATAAAGCAGTAGACTACATCTGCGATCCGGCAAAAACTGATGAAAGTATCCTCATTTCTTCCTTTGGGTGCAGTCCTGAAACCGCAGCTTATGACTTCAAATTTGCCCTTTCAAAAACCAGTCAGGCAGACACAAACAAAGCCTTTCATCTGATACAGTCCTTTATGCCGAGCGAAGTATCTTACAAGGAAGCCCATCAGATCGGCGTGGAGCTTGCCGACAAACTACTGGAAGGAAAATACTCATACATTGTGTCCACCCACATTGACAAAGGACACGTCCACAACCACATCATTTTCTGTGCTGCAGATAACGTCAATCACGAAAAATATCACGACTGCAAAAAGAGCTATTATCACATCCGGCACTTAAATGATGAGCTGTGCAGCGAGCATCAGTTATCGGTCATTTCTCCCTCCGACAATCGTGGCAGAAAATACAAAGAATGGCTTGCCGACAAAAATAGTTCTTCATGGAAAACCAAGCTCAAGAACGATATTGACGAAGCCATACAGACCGCCGATACCTACGAGGATTTTCTTGATCTTATCCGTGCAAAGGGCTACGAAATAAAAGGTGAAACCTTTGGTGAGAATGACTTAAAATATATCTCTTTCCGTCCCCTTGACAGAGAGCGTTTTGCCCGTGGCAGCGTCAAATCTTTAGGTGCGGAATACACCAGAGAAAGGATTAAGGAACGGATTGAAGCGAAAGCTCTGGAACAGTCCCAAAAGCGTGTTCCTTTTCCCCGAAAGGCAAAACCTATTATCAAAGATTATTCCTCCAAAAAGCTCATTGACACCTCAGAGGAGAAGTTTACACAAAGTCCCGGTCTGAAACATTGGGCTGATATTCAAAACCTCAAAATTGCAGCCGCAAGCTACAGCGGAGCAGGCTCCATTGCCGAGCTTGAAAAGCAGCTTGCTGCCAAGTCTGCCCTTGCCAAAACCGCACGAAACAGCCTTGTGGAAACCGAGCATCAGCTTAAGAATTTGGGACAGATTTTAAAGTATGCCGAGCAGTACAAAGCCAATCATATCTATCATGTCCGTTATCAGAAGTCAAAGGATCAGGACGCATACCTGCGCCGACACGAAACCGAGCTGCTGCTCCATGACGGTGCCGAAAATATGCTAAAACGATTTGGCATTGACTTAAAAAACCTTGATGTCGAAAAACTCCGCAGCGATTACAACGCCTTGTATTCCAAGAAAGAAACCTTGCAGAACACTTATAAATCTGCGGAAAAGGAAATCAATGCCTTAAACAGAAAACTTGATAATCTAAAGCAGTATCTTGACCGGGATTCACAAGACCATCAGACCTCTGACCGCAAAGCAGAACGGAACCAGAATACCCTCTGATCAGGCATTAAAAAAGGTGTATTGTATTGAGGGTTTTTACCTCATTGCAATACACCACAATATGTGCAGTAAGTCATATTTGATTTTGTTTTCAATATGTAATACCTGTCTTTTTCTCTCTTTCTTCTTTTTATCATGTATTCTACTCCATATAAAATCTGTATTCTACTGTAATTCATTCCTGACGATGTGTATTGTAAACTACTAAGGAGGTGAATTATAATGCAGGACATAAAACAAAATCTTGCCGATGCAATACGGAAATCCCGTACAGAACTTGGGCTTTCGCAAGAAAAGCTGGCTGAGATTTTAGGCTTTGACAGCCGTACTATACTCAATATTGAAAACGGGCGTGGTAATCCAAAATTTGAAAAACTGTATCCCCTTGTCAGGCATCTGAATATTTCCGCAGACAGAATTTTTTATCCGGAAAGCGTAACTCCACAGCCTAACCTTCAGAAACTCTTTATCATGCTAAATGACTGTACGGAACAGGAAGTTGCCGAGCTGCTCCCAGCGGTTCACTATCTGCTTGCGCTGATGAGAAAACGGGACAATTCAGAACAATAAGAAAAACCAATAGAATCCCATTTGCGGAGCTATTGGTTTTCTTCTTTTCACAACTTCTACATTATCCCTTATATACATCTTTTTAAATATCTACATAATCATCCCTTAACTGCAACCAATATTTACTCTTTTTTACTGCCTCATATCCGCCAACTATATCTATCTTTCCATCGTCTAATACCACAATCTGATCCACCTCACTTAATACTTCTTTTTTATGTGTAATCACTATTACCGTTTTATCTCTAAGCCCAGTGTGCAGTAATGCATTAATCTGTTGCTCTGAATATGCATCGGTGTTGGAAGTAGCTTCATCAAATATAATGATAGGTTTATCATGGATCAATGCCCTTGCAAGGGCTATCTTCTGTTTCTGTCCGCCAGAAAGCATTGCACCATTTTGACCTACCACATAATCTAAGGATACTTCTTTTATAAAATCTTCTAATCCACTGTCTCTACAAGCTATTTTTAGCATAGCATCGCTTACCTGCTTATAAAGACAGATATTATTCCTTATGCTGTCATTAAAAAGATATATCTGCTGGCTGACGATGGAAACCATTTCTCTATATGCCTGTAACGACATATCCGCAATATTTGTTCCATTCAGTAATATCTGCCCATTTTCTGGTTCATAGAGCCTCGTAAGTAGGTTGATAATAGTAGTCTTGCCAGAACCATTCCTGCCTATAATAGCCGTTTTGCTTCCTTTTGTAAATATAACGCTCACACCGTCTAAAATAGGCTTTCCCTCCTCATAAGCAAATGATATATTCTTTAACTCTATATCTCCAAACTGTGGGGATGTTGTTATCTTCTGGTTACTGTTTTCTTCGTCTAGTTCCATAAACATATAGTATCTTTTTGTCGATGGAATAATCCCTGACAGCAAGTAACCGATGTTCAAGATGGCAGAAATTGGTCCTGTCACATATGAGCTGTATGTAATAAATGCAAAAATACTACCAACCGAAAGCTGCATATTGAATACTAGATTAGAGCCAACTATATATATCAGCGTTATCAACAAATGTACTAATACATCATCCGCCGCACTATTCCACTGACTAAGCATATTCATTTTCTTCTGCTTGCGAATCACTACCCTTTGTTTTTCATCAAACTCTCTGTGCTTGTTGTCTAGTATATCAAAGAGCTTTACCTCCTTTACACCGCCCACCGTATCTCCAAACCAACTAGAATATTTTTCACTGTCAAGGATAAATTCATCCATGACTTTCTTACGGTATTTTGCAAAATATTTCATAACAACAGCCTTGATTGGAATAAACAGCAATACTAAAATCGTCATACGGTAATCCAATATAAAAAGACCAATAACCCCTCCAACCATGCTGAATGCCTGTGTCACAACAAAAAATGCACTTTCATCCGCAACGGATACCATATTTGCAATATCTACACTAAGATTATTAAATATTTCCGCAGCATTTCTATCATCAAAATAATTTATTTTCATCCTCATCAGATGTTCATATGCCTGATGCCATAATGAATACTGTACTTTAGCAACAATTTCCACACGCACTTTCTCTTTGATAATATTCAAAGCTGATATGAGCATATATATAGCAAAAGAGCCTACTACCAAATATAACAAAATATTTTTATTGCCGCCAATAAATCCCTCATCCATAATTTCTTTACTAATAAACGGAATACATAAATTTAATCCGGTAGATATTAAGAGACATCCAAATATTATGAAAATTTTTCTTCTGTGCCCATGTAGCAAATATGTTAATTTATGAATTATATCCTTTTCTGTCATTCAATCATTACTCCCTTGTAAGCAGTTCAATAATATACTGCTCTGGTATACCTTTAATTTTCTTAAACACCTTGCTTTCTTCTTCACTATAAACAGAGATTTCTGCATCATCTGCATATATATATACATCAGGCTCTATACAAATTTCCGTTTGAATATCCTCTTTTGAGTAATTACCCAAATCGCAGATTAAAATATCATATTGTCCATAAAATATTTCACTGCAAATATATTTTTTTATATCAGTTCCTTTTTTCTTCTCTACCGGAATATATCTAAGTCCAATGAGTTCCCCAACAATTTTGTCAGTTATACCATATGCGTTGTAATCTTGCTCAATCATTTTGCGGCATAGTTCCCGAACCTTATTTAGCGAATCACAGCCTTTAACAAAAATTACTGGTATTTCAATATCTTCATTATCAGTATATGAGTTCAGTTCTATTTGCCTTTCCCTATTATATCTTGACCAAATATAACAATGATCGCTTGTCATTTCCAACTTATCATTTCCCAAGTATATTATATTTTTCCCTGCATCAAGATAATGCTCAATATTATCCATTTCTCCAAGAATAACCGTATCAGAACTGTCTAAATCATCTGAAACACAAAAACTGCATATTCTAGAAGGCAACTGCACATGACTAAGATACGCTGTTCTAATCCAATCAACATAAAAACAATTTATATCTATTTGCTCCTGTGAAAAAAATCGTCTAATATAAAATGGAGTAATACCCTTAAAATAAATATCAGCAATTTTAGAAGTTACATAAGGCGTTGCAATACTATTACTAGCTCTTGTCTGATGCATTTTACCATCAACAAGAACTGTATCGCTCCCATATGTTTCAACAATGCCAAATCCAAGCCCTGCACTATAATTTACTTTATATTCCCGCCTTTTTAATACATCGGATTTTCTCACTGCAATCACGTTCGTAAATCCGGCAGGATATGTTGCAAATCCTGAATTAGACAGGGCAGCCACAATAATCAAACCTGAATACGCACACTCGTTAATGATTTCTTGCAGCAATCTTCTGTCTTTGAAGTATGTGCTTCCCAAACTCAGATTGATAATATCAACAGCATTATTTTTACACCATTCCAGTGCCAAAAGCAAACTCCCTACTTCACCCTTCCCATATGAATCCAAAATAGTGATACTGCTCAGTTCATATGATTTTTCTATGTTTGCTTCTATTACTTTGGCACAGGATGATCCATGCGACAATTTATCACTTTCAGATATAACCAATCTGATTTCATTACCAACAACTTCCATATTTTTATATAAATGAACTTGTCCGCAAAATACTCCGTTATCTATAATGCATACATGTACTTTATTGTTTACCATTAAAATCACCATATTCTTTTACGTATCCAATGATACAACTTTATTTATCAAAATTTCTCTGCAATACTAAAACCTTAAAGCATATATTAAATTCGTTTTTCGGTTTAATATTCCGTCATCAATGACATAAATATGAATCTTCTTAATTGACATTCTTCTCTCCGGTTTTTCTTACAATATATCCTAATAGGCAATCATATTTATCAAAGTTTCCGTCTAATACAAGTGGATTAAAGTCAATATGAAATTCGTTTTCTAATTCCATATAAAGTTTCAATAAATCCCTTGCCTGCATACCAGCACTATCACTCAACAAACTCTTTGAACGCTGATCGTTTGTAAGTCTATTAACTAAGTAACCCATTTTTTCTATAAAAATATCATCTAACCTTTTCTTTATGCTTGTTCTGTTATCTTCCATATGCACCTCACATAAAATCTAATGAACCATATTCTTCCAATATCTCCATAACCCGCTCAAAAAATAGACCATTCATCACATCTGCTTCATTAAACAGCTTGTTTTTTGTCAGTAAATCATCATATATTTTATCTCCATGATAATATTGTATCCATGCTTCCTGTAAAGACGATTCAACAATTCCTGTATATGTAGCATAAAACAAATCCGGAACTGCACCAAAACGGTATTTACAATAACTCTTCTGTTCTTCTAAAAATTCATCTGTATATTTCAGATTATATAAATTTAATATGGATACATCTGGCTTGATTGCGGAAAAAACAATGCTGGCTAAGTACCCGAAATCCAATTTATGTTTTTGGCTCAATTCCATTGTTTCACCAGGAACACTAATCAATACAACATCCGGCTGTTCTTCCCGGCATAATTTTTCGATGTAGTGATTAATTCCATAAATTTTTTCTGAAAAACTCATGCCATTCTCAAAGAGAAACTCTGGAAATATCCTAGCTCCAAATAACACACCTTCCCTACGGGAGCTTATATATAAGGTTTTGTATCCAGCACTCACGAAGTCATTTCTAAGTTTGAGTCCTACCTGAAACTTCTGAACATATGGACCAACCCCCGCTATGCTTACAATGGGTATATCAAAGTTATGTAACACTGTACTTATATCAGCAGCGACTTCATTGCAAATAAACGATGTACACACCTTTAATTCGTCCGACATTTCCTCTATAGCCTGTCTGTCTACATCTCGATCATCCCTAGCCCAATAAATCTCTATGTTATTCTGTGCTGCTATTCTAATAATATCTTCAATAACCCTATGTTCTAAGAAATGGTAGGAATTAACAAGAACAAGCACATCTAACTGGCTGAAATCAAACTTATCAATAACATTTATAATATGATTGGGACTTGAAATATTCCAGCCACCCAATGTCAAATAATATGTTATTTTTTGTTGCCTTCCTTCCAGTTGTATCACATCATTATTCGGCAAGCGCATGAAATCCTCATCTACAGGAAAAACTGCCGCACATGGCTCATTCGTATTCATATCAATTCCCCCTCAATCCTTCTCCAAATTTTGAATGATATTCTTTTAGTACAATATAATCCTTTATACTTTCCTCTGCATTCATTTTTGAACTTTTGCATTTAGCTAATCTTTTTTCTTTTGACAGTTTATCACCATCCACCGCTGAGCGGAAACATTGGATACAGAATTGAAATGCCCAACAGTTCTTACATTCATTCTCCGTTAATTTACCAATGTTTAGCAGTTCCCTGATTCTGTCAAAATCAAATCCACTCTTAATATTACCTATCTTCGTAACATTTGCACTTTCATCAACACGCTCGCATGGGTAAAAATTACCATCCGCATTTACAAAAAATTTATGCACTCCGATTAAACAGGGTCCTCCAGGATGCGCAAATTTCTTATTTTTTTCAATTCCTACTTCCCTTTTTGCAACTAGCTTTTCCAACTGTTCAATATAGGCAACAGACAGCTTGCTTCCTATCTTATCTAATTTACCACAACTACATAAAAAATTCTTGAACATTTCATATTCATAAGCTATGGAAAATGTTTCATCCTTTTCTAATTCCTTCTTTAATCCATCTGTACTGACCAACACTCCATTTGCTGTTATACTTTTTACCGTTTCAAAGTTCATAAAGAAATCATTTGAACAACTAAAATCATTCGTTGGGTCCAATACTGCATTGAAACTGACATGCCAAGAAAAATCAGGATACTTATTTAAAAACATTTCTACATTTTTCATAACTGTCTCAAAAGAACCACTTTTTCCGTCTGCCATAACCCTATTCTTATCTTGTATTACTTGAGGACCATCAAAGCTAATGGTGACAAAAAAGTTATTTTTTACAAAAAATTTCATAATTTCTTCTGTCAATAATGTAGCATTCGTTGTCAGTGTAAAACTTAAATCTTTGCCAATAAATTTCATTTTCGCATACTCTACACATTTCTTTAATAAGTCAAACTCAAGTAGAGGTTCTCCTCCATAAAAACCAATGCCTATTGATGTAGTCATACTGCTATGTGCATACAAAAAATCAATGGCACTTTTTGCCGTTTCAAATGACATTCGTTTATTACTGTGAACCCGGTTGGAATAAGAACCCGAATAGACACAATATTTGCAGCGCAAATTACAATTCTGCGTTACCTGCAATGTCATAATCCTCATACAGTTATTTAAAATTTCTTCTAAATTCGTACCTTGCGGATATTCTATTTCATAGCCAGTATCTGTTTTACTGAACAAATCATATTTCAAAAGCCTACGGACTTCATCTTCCAATTTATGAGGAATTTCAATTTCTGCTTTTATATTTTCATTACTTTTGAAAAAATCAAATAAATCATTGCTTATATTTACAATCATTTTTGAATTTACATCATACAGATAATACTTCGTATGTAACTTAATCAAATGGATAAATGGTGCTTCTACTTTCATTTGTACCTCCTATTATTAAAGGGAGTTAAATTGTCAAAAACAAGCACAATCTAACTCCCTTTGCACATTGTAGCAAAAGCACTGAAAAAGTCATTTTTTCAACAATCTACCTATTCATTGAAAAATGACTTTACCAGTAACCTGCATTACAGCCATACAATTGTACCTGCTGAATCAGCCTTTACATCTCCCTGAAAATAGTTTCCAGTCGGATCATGACTTGTGCTTGAACATGTACATGTAATTGTAAGACAGGTACATGCCGAAGAACAATACGCAGACAAGCTATTTTCATGTACTTTTGCCTTCTTTCCTAATTTTTTCATCTTTTTCACCTCCTCTTCTATAAATTTATGGTCATAATACCTGACAAAAGTCAAGCCTTTACCATCTGCTGTTTAATTATTTAAGCATAATCAGAAAATCAAATTTCTTCCTCTATTAGATTTTAAAATCAAAATTTTTTCCAACTTCTGAAGATGTGTTGGTTGTAACAGCTTCTCTATTTTGGGCTGCATCAATAATTACCTGCATATCTTCATTGTCAAGGTACACTTCCCCATCAGTCGCATTTTCCAACTTCTCGGAAAGCAGTTTTTCCGCCCTGTCCTTCACAATTTCATTTTCATCCTGAATACCTTCAGATATTGCTATTTTTTCACCATCTTCTTTAGCTTCTTCAGCTTTTTCTTCCAGCTTTTCCGCAATCTGTTCTGCTTTCTTACGTGCATTTTCACGGGTTTTTTCAATCTGCTTTTCGGCATTTTCCTGCGCTTCTTTACGGAGTCTTTCGTTCATCTCATCTTTTCTTATCGAAACAGAAAAATGAGAAAGATTTCCGTTTTCATCAATATAATCATGCCTTACAATTACAGTGGACCCTACTGATTTTTTATAATTATCGAGCCATTTTAAAGCAGATTCTACATCCTTTAATCTCTGTGTATACTCCTTTGCTGCTTTCGGATCATTCTGCATTTTCTCCACAAGCTTGGGGTTGACATCTACAACATTCACTTTGCCGTCATTACTTGTATTAAGCCCATATCCAATTTGCAACTTCATATAGGGCACTTGCTTTTGCAAACTTTTGAGATATTCTTCATTGTTACTCTTCTTTGTGGTTTCCGTTTTTACCTCAGATATCTCGCTTGTTTCACTTTTTTTAGTCTGATTATAAGTATACAAGTTTTCATAACTATTTGTATAACTTCCTACACTAGAAATTGCCATAAAAAATTCCTCCTATCTTATAAATTTTCAATATACTTTAAACTTTTATATCAACATCCATAAATGGATGTTGAAACATTTCTCATAGTCAAAGTCTACACTTTCCAGCTTCCCCAAAAACATATCCGTTAAAAAGTGAAGAAGTGCTTGTGCCACTTGCACTCACTATATCATAATCACAATTTTCACAGAATTATTGTATTTCTCCGAAATCTTAAAAAAACTGGTCAGCAATTTTTCAATTCCCTTTTCGCTAATAGTTCATTTGAAATATTTTTCAGAGTAAAAAAATCCGGATTATTTATTTTTTCTTTATCGAATACTACACCATATCGTTCTTCTATTTCGACTAGAAAATAAACAATATCTCTTGCATTCATTGCATACTTTCTGGAAAAAAGGCATTCATCATCACACAATTCGTCTAGTTTCTTTCCCGAAATATTTTCCAACATTGGTTTCAATTCTTCCACCATATACTTTTCCTCCTTAGAGTGTCGGATAGTTGTCATATCCCACCAATGTATTAATTAATTGCTCGCTAAACTGTTTAATACTATCTGAATCATACACAGAGTAAGCATTACATTTCCTTACTTCTTCATCAATAAAATTTTTATCCAGTGTTACATAAGTAAGAGTATCCAACGATTCTGTTACATCCCAATTAATAGAACTATTCCCAATAAAAACCGCATCCACATCATATTCATATTTATACCGCAACGAATCAACGATAGCATTGATATAATCCCTATTATAATCTACATACGTTGTCGCCAATACAACATAATCGGGAACAACAGCGTTTGATACCATAAAATTCAAATAGCCAAAATCATTATTATATTTCTCGCTGTAGGGCATTAATCCACCAGGCACACCTATAATGATAACATCAGCATTTTCAGACTTAGACAGCTCATAAATATAATGATTGAACCCAAGTATCCTGTCCGTCACCTGCAAATTGGAATACATAAAATTGGGGAAACTGTGGAAACCTAAATATTCACAATATCCTTTTGTTCCTATTTGCGAAACAGTATATCCTTTTTTTTGAAAGCACTCTCTTACAATCAACTGGATGTCAAACTTATTTGTCCTGTCCCCAGTTCCAATCACAAGGACAACAGGCTTATCTATTTTCTTAATCTCTGTTCCATACAGCTTATCATCTCTTTTTAAGCAAACGTCATTTCCATTATTCCTCATATCAATAATTTCAATATTCAAACTTTTTGCTTTATCAATAATCGTTCTGAAACATTTATCGTCTAATGATATAATTGATGGCATAAGGAACAGCTTTTCAATCTGATTGAATTCTATTTCCTGTTCATGCTTCACTATAATACCTGTTTCTATTCCTATCTTACTTCCAGCATCCTTGCCTACATACCCCCAGCCATTTGGTGATGCCACTTCAATAATTTCAAAATCTGGAAATTTGTGCATAATCATATGTAATAGCGATATATCATACGGATACATCAGTGCCCTGCTTGCAGCTGCCATCTATTTCACTCCCTTCTCAGTTCAAATAGATCACATCATCGTCCAATCCACTCATTTCATGCAAAAGACAATAATCTTTAAAATCATTTTCTATGCTTTTTCTTACTCCAGCACAATGTTTTTGTTTTAATTCTCTTGATAACCCATCGCCCTGATCCAAATGTGCAGTACATATATAACAATATTTTGCACACCAACAGTCCCTACACTGTTCCTCAGTCAGTTTTCCAACATTCAAAAGCGTCTCAGCCTTATCTAAATCAAATCCCTTATCTATATTCCCTATGATTGTATCTGCCGAACACTCACAAACTTTCTCACATGGATAAAAATCACCCTTTACATTGACAAACAGCTTATGTGTACCCGGAATGCATGGTCCTCCGGGATGCGAAAAATCTTCAACAAAACTGCTCATTTTTCTCTGTGCATACACAGTTTTGATTTGCAAATAGTATGACTCCACAACCTTTGATACATCTATTCCTTCTATTTTTTCTGATTTTGAATAGAACATCTTAAACAACTCATATTCGAATTGTTCAAGATAATCTTTATTAGGAACAAATTTATCATTATCCTTAATCCCTTCCCTCGAAAGAGAATTGAAAAGAACCCTATATTCCTTAAGCATATCTTCATTCATAAAGAAATCATTTATACACTTTATATCTGATGTGGGATCAAGCACACAATTAAACTGGACATTATCTTTTTTCTCAGGATATCGTTTATATAATCTTTCAATATTTTGCATTACTATATCAAACGAACCGCTATCATCAATTCTGTGCCTATTGCGATCATGATAATTCCTCGGTCCATCCAAACTTATTGATAAATTAAATTCATTCTCCATTAAAAAATCAATTACTTCTTCTGTAAGAAGAGTCGCATTTGTAGTCATAAAATACATTATTTTTTTGCCAAAACATTTTTCTCTACAATATTCAACAATTTTGCGAATCAAATCATATTCTATTAAAGGTTCCCCTCCATAAAATCCAATATGAGCAACAGGAATATCAAAAGAATGTGCAATATAAAAATCAATTGCTTGTTTAGCTGTTTCAAATGACATATGCCTGTTACTATGCTCTCTATTATAATAACTCCCTGAATAGGGACAATAATTACACTTTAAATTACACTGCTGTGTTACCTGTAAAGTAATTGATTCCACAGAACTATGCAAATATCTATCCAACATCTTAGTTGCAGGATGTTCAATCTTGGTCCAATGACGTTCCGACAGAAAACCCGCTCTTTTTAGTTCATCTATTATATTTCCACATTCGGATTGCGAATTAGGACAATCCTTGTTTTTTTCCCATTCATTCAGAAAATCATATACACTTTTATTAATTCGGACTATTGCATTGGTATTAAAGTCATAAAAATAATATCCTTTCGGAGTATAAAAAGTATGAATATAAGGTACTGACATTTATTTTTTCTCCTATAGCATTGCGGCATCCAAGATTAGATGCCGCATGTTTTAAACTTAATTTGTTGGTGTCTTTCTTTCTGAATCAGATGCCTTTGCATTATAGCTACTCGTGCCTGAAGGACATGTCCCCCTAGCTTGCTCATCTTTGTCATCTTCTTCCGTAATCAGAAACCTCCGCTCTATCATCGCTCCAAATGCCATACGCATAGGTACTGAATATATGCTTCCCTTCACATATGGCATCTAGAGTTTAGATGTCGCCTACTTCAAGCCCTAATTCGTTGGTGCTTTTCTTTCTGAATCAGATGCCTTTGCGCTATAGCTGCTCGTGCCTGAAGGGCATGGGCAATTTGAACATACGCAGAACTTGTATGCCTGCAAGGACCTCTTATCCAGAGTAACCTTTTTTCCTAACTTCCTCATCTTTGTCACCTCCTTCCTACTACAATATATTTATGGTTAATATATATTGTATATCAAGCCATTGTGATTAGCGCAAACTCAATCTTTCTCATCGCTTTTTTATCTGTCTTGGATTTAAGAAGTTTTATCAGAACTCTTATCTTTCTCTTTATCCTTGTTTTTGTCCTTGACCGTATCTTTATCTTTGAACTTATCACCCACTTTTTCATCCACGGTACTACCAAACAGCTTCGACAGCGTGTCGGAATAAGCCCCGCTCTTATTGTAGGTTTGATCCACTCCCTTTGTCCTCGCCGCAGCGCTGGATATCGCCGAAGCTTTCTGCTCAATCTGGCTAGCAAATGAGCCATACCCTGTAAACAGGGATTTTAAAGTAGAAATATTGTCAAACTCAATACCGCTTTCTCCTAACGTTGTTTTTTTCTTCAAGCCTTCCTCATCAAACTCCAGCTTATTGCCCTTTCCAATGGTAATGCCTACTTTCGAGAGCAGATTGCCCGCCTTCTCCGTTATACCGGTCATCCATGCCGCATTGCGCAGCACATTCTTCGTTTCTGAATTTCCTGCCTGTTCTACCACCGAATTGTAATCGTCAACAAAGGTTTTAACCGCCTTTGTGATCGCATCCCAGTCATAATCCTCGACCTCGATTTCTTCTCCGGTTTCCTCGTCCTTTTTCTTGAATTTCTTTTTCTCATAAAGCGAGACATCGCCCAACACTTCCGCAGACTTTTTCAGCGAGTCCGCACTGGAACGCATCAGCGTCAGTGTTTTGGAAGAATCACCGAACTGTGACAGCTTATCCGCATCCTGTTTCGCATAATAAGCCTTCATCAGTTTTCCATAGCTTCCGTTTTTAATCATGGCATAGTCCGACACATTGATCCCGCCCATGCCATTATCTATATAGGGAGCACCGCCGCCAAATAACGAAGAATAATCCATATTTGTGTTATATTTACTTGCGTAGTCGCTGAAACTGTTTATTTCTGACATAAGCCTTACCTCCTTTACAAACGGACATCAACATGGGTATAAACTGCTGGCTGTGCCGCCGGAGTTTCTGGAACGGCTGTTTGGGCAGGCTGTATGTTCTGTGCCTGTGCGCCGTTATCCTGCTGCACATTTTCTATATTTCCTGTCTGTGCATCTGCACCTGATATGCCATCCTGCGCTTTCTCTCCTATTGCACCGCTGTCTGCTGTCTTTTCGGTCTTGCCTTCTGCCTGTGCCTCTTTTTCCTCTTTTGCATCAGAAGTTTTCTTCTCAGTGCGTTCTGCTGCTGCAGCTTCGCTGACAGCCTTATTAGCCTCTGCAAGTGTATTCATCTGTGAGGCTGTTGCATTTACGGCTTTCTGTTCCAAATCCGCCAGCTCCGCTTCCTTAGCCTCTGTACTTCCACTCTGCTTTATTTCTGCCTTTAAAACATTCGCTCTGCCCTGCATCTGTGTTGCCACGCTGCCCTGCACTTTTGCCTGCTTCATGGAAGAATCTGTGGAAATCATTGCCTGCATACTTGCCTGTGACAGCCCGCTTCCCTTATTTCCCGACTTTGCTGCTGTTCGATTTCCGCCGAGCATATCGTCCATAGATGCACCCTTAGACTGCTGTTCTTTTCTCTGCTCAATCTGATGCTGTCTAAGCTGCATATTCAAGTCGCTGATCTGCTGTTGAATCTCCTGACGCTTCTTCATCTTTTCTTCTAACGTCATTTCCTCGTTGGAAGAAAGCTCCTGTAACTGTTTCTGTGCATTGGCAATCTGGTTCTGAATGTTCTTGCTGTAAGAATCCATTGCCTGATTCATCCCTATCTGCGCTGCCTGCGTATTTGCTCCACTAATTCCGTTAATTGTCATTGTTTCGTCCTCCTTGATAAATAAATTTGAAATTCCTTTCCCAAGTAGCCTATAATTAATGTTATAGATTTTCTATTCTCTAACAAATTTATCGGAAAATTACTTGTGCTAATCAACCGATATGTTGTGAACCGCCCTTATTTCGTTGTAAACCATTTATACAATCTGGAGCATGATTCCCACCGTCACCTCATCCCCATTCTGCTCAAATGACAAGTCACCCATATATTTTTTTGCCACTCTACGCATATTTTTCAAGCCGATTCCATGCTCACCATTCTTCTTGGCAGTATACGGAATTCCCTCTGCCGGGTCAATCCGAAGCCTGCCCTTAAAACTATTGCTGATGATCAACATAAAAATACTGTTTTTACGGAACGCATGGACTTTGATATAAGGTTTTTCTCCATTTACCGATTCCATGCAATTATTTAATGCATTATATAAGATAATGCAGACATCAAAAACATCCAGCTTTGTATTTTCCGGATAACGGAAGTCACATTCAAACCGGATTCCACGCATCTGTGCTTCGTTGCTTTTTTCCAGAAGGATCATGTCCGTAACCGGATTACCTGTCCTGATCTCTGGCGTAAGCTCCTGCCATTCACTTTTCAGCCTTCCGAGATATGCAAAAGCCTCGCTGCTGTTATCCGCACCCATCAGACGCTCTATCATCTGGATATGGTTTCCCATGTCATGGCGCATAGCACGGAGATCTCCATACAATTTTTCAACTTCCTTAATATGCATTTTTATATTGTTTATTTGGCTTTCCAAAAGTTCCTGACCTAACTGTTCTTCCTGTAAGCTTTTCCAGTTCTGAAAGAATACAATTATCACAAGGATTGCTATTATGGACATTAAATAATATAGGAAACACAGCACATCATAAAATCCTGTCATTTCGGATTTTACCTGATAAAAATGAAAAATCATATAGCCAACCATGCCTAACAACGATGGCACAATCAGCATCAAAAGTTCCTTTTTTCCCATATATCTGTTCTTGTACTCATAAGCTCTATTGACAGTCTGAATGGACAACAGCAAAAGTAGCGAACAAAACAGTATATCCATAATTCTTGTCATTACATACAGTCCATAATGCAGCCATGACATCGCCGCTATCGCCGAATTGAAAAGAACAATATCCAGAAAGAAATCTATAATCCCTGCCATAGAAGAGGACAGCCAACGCAGCGTAAAGAAAGTGACCGACAAAAATATTTTTTGATTTATATTCTGCCTGTCCTCCACATACATCACGGCAAATGCCGCCACTGTTCCAATGAAATATGCAAGAATATTGTCTATCTGTGGCGGCATGATATATAAAACCGTCATTACCACCCCATACACACTTCCCGTCTTAACTGCTTTATCTCTGCCCTGCATATAGGGTAATACAAATACTCCAAAACAAACGCCGGCAGCGATAAGCTGCACAATAATTGATATATAAGATGTGATATTCCAACATAATTCTATCGGACTCACTTGATTTCCCTGCCTTTCCTCTGATTATATTTCAAATACTGTTTCACAAATTCAGGATAATTCTGTTTAGCGATTAACACTGTTCCCTTTTCCATAGTAACAGATGCAGCATCATATCTATGTACAAATCTAAAATGAATAAGATATGACCGATGCGTTCTAAAAAAATCCTCCCCTGCCTTTTTCTCAAGATTTGACAGATTGCCATAATATTCTGTATCGCCGTTTACGGTATGGATAATGACTTTTCGGTTGAACACTTCCGCATAGATAATATCCTTCAGCAGTATTTTCGTATGGACTCCTCCTGCCTGTATCATCATATATTCTTCATCAAGTTCTCCATTTCCTTTCTTCCTGCTTTCAATCTCCTGAACCGCATTTTCAAAAACTTCACAGAATTTATCATCTGACAAAGGTTTGACCAGATAATGAAATGCACCTACATCAAACGCCTGAAAGACATATTCCGGAGCCGCTGTAACAAATATGATGAGTGCCTGTTTCCAATCTCTACGAAAAAGCCTTGCCGCTTCCATTCCGTCCATCTCCGGCATCTGTATGTCTAAAAACAGAATATCTATTTGTGTTTCGCTGTCAAGCAGTTCCTGCGCCGAAAAAAATTTGCATACTACCGCATCCGGCAGCATCTCCTTGATTTTTTCTTCAATCATATCACACATAAACTGTTCATCATCACAAACTGCAATGCAAATTGCATTGTAAACTGCATTATTGCCTGACAAGCCAGAAAAAGCGTCTTTGGCAATCGTATGCTCCATATGCATCACATCCTTCTATAATTTTTCTTAAATTATATCACACAATTCCGCATCTGCTTATGTATGTTGTAAACAACCCTTATTTTGTTGTGAAAAAAATTCCTCCGGCAATAAATCATTTCGGGGTTCAATTTATCGGCTTGAATTAACCGACAATATTCTCTGCCTTGCCTGCTCCCTCTGCTCTTATTCAAAGATATTCATACAATAAAAAAGCAGAACACAGCCACAAAAGCCATGCTCTGCCCATTCAAATTTTACTCTGCTACTATAAACTCCAGCTCCGCAAATTCCTGATCCGTCAAGTCAATCAGTTTTACAATCACCCGAAGCGATAATTCCATCATCTCATCATCTTCCAAATGCTCCATTGCATCACTGATACTCTTTATGACCTTTGCCCTGCTTCCCAAACCGGAAGCTGTACCTTCTTCCGTATAAATACTGATTAAATTGCTTTCTTCCACGGTAAATTCATTTTTCATTGCTTACATCTCCCTCTGATTATTTTTACTGTTTTCCTGTGCATCATGGTCTTGATTCTGTCCTGCCACCTGTGCTTTTTTCTCGGCAAGGCGGGCTTTTAGAGAAATCCTTGCGGCAGGCTGTTCTTGCTCTCTCTTTGCCGCTTCCTTCTGTGCTTTTTCACCAACACCGTTATTAAAGGAACTGTCCCCAGTTCCTTGCACATCATCGACCATGTTATAGTTCTGTTCTTCCATGCCATTTATGGCATTTTCTTCAATCTTGGCAAGGGGCGTATACTCTGCCAGCTTTTCAAGCAGTTCTTTTGCCCGTTCTTCTTCCTCCGGTGCAGCTCCTTCAGAAATCGCTTCATTTAGCCATTCTGTGATATGTTCCGTATCTCCCTGATTTAACATCTCTGTAAGCTCCGCTATATTCTCGGTCATACTATGCACATCATTACGATAACTATATATATCATAATCATACACAAAACGGTCAAGCTCTACTGCAAGCTGCCCCGCCTTATCCAGCCCCGGCATACGCAGTTCCCAAACCCTCGCTTCCATTTCCTCTGACATCACACCGTCTATCTCCATTTCCGGCAGTTTTGCCACAAGCTGTGCAATAACCTCCATAGCCTTCGGATTGTTCTTAATATCAGGGATATGCTCTAGGATTTCAAGGTCTATCCGTCTGCCCGATAAAATGTCAATCTCACTATCCTCATAGGGTTCTGTTCCCGGTAAATGGACATTGATACCGATTGCGGGTATGGCGTTCAAACGCTCCGGCGGTATCTGCTTCCAGATTGCAATGGCTTCCTCCACGGTGGAAATATTCTCATAAAATTCCCCGTAATTATGAAATTCGCTGCACTCCGATACCATTAAGGTTACTTCTACTTCTTTTTCTGCCTGCTCCCTTGCCATCCTGATACCTTCAAGATACTCCTCCACCTGTGGAAGATAGGTTTCAAGGCTTCCCGTCCTTTGTTCAGTAATCGGGTTAATATCCACCTTTATCCCGCCGATATGAAGTCCGTCCTCATTAAAAGTGTTAAATAAATCGTCCTCACGCTCATTTGTGGAAAGCTCCACTACCACATCAAGGTCAGAGCCTTCACGCTCCAATCCCCGGCATCTGCTCCCGACTACTGCAGCATCCACTATTTGTGCATCAATGCCATATTCGTCTATTTTCGCCTGCACATGGACTTTGACGGTTTCCTCAATCTCTGCCGGATTCATCTCGCTTATTTCATGGAACAGCTCATCCGTCTTTGCCTTAAAATCTGCCACCACACTGCTCTGTGTGTTCTGCATATTCGTAATAGTGGAGCCTTCCACACGGTCAGCGTACATATTTTTAACAAGCAGCTCATCAAAATCCATCGGTATCAGCTTGCTGTCTTTCTCAATGTTTCCCTTTGCACCGTTATGATCCGGTTCCGCTTTCAAATCCTCCACTATGTCATTCAGTGCTTCCCTGATACTAATATCAGGATTGTCATACACGCCGCCGTCTATTTCTTTATAATCCATACCCATAATGGAATAATCATAGCCGCCCTCTGTTTCCTGTATGGTGATATAGCGGTCTGCTATCTGAAATGCAAGCTCTGTTTCGTGAGGTTCCTCCTTATCTTCCATTCCCGGCTTCTGGACATCGTGTCCAGAGGTGTCCTGCCTTTCTCCTTGTGCCTTTTTCATCTCTGCAAGCACCTGTTCCCTTTCCTCTCCGAGATCAATAATTTCGTCCCCGTCCTCTATGCTCTCCGTTTCCGGCTTTTGGACACTCTGTCCAAAAGTGGCATCTTCCGCAATTTCTTCCTCCTGCTCCTCAGTGGCTCTTGCCTGCTCAACGTCTTTGTACTCTCGTTCAATCAGACCGAGAAAAGCCGTCCCCATTTCTTCATAGGAAATCTGCTTTTTGGCATTCCCGAAAGTGACAGTCACCGCATCATTCCCAAACACTGCAACGGCATCATCTTCGCCTATTCCCATTACCCGTTCATATCCGCCGATAAGAGCCTTTGCAAGCTCCTTGCGAATATCCTCGCCGCCATGCATACGGCGGGCTATATCATATATTTCAGGCTCCGGCACCATGCCATCGCCATACAACGCTTTTTCGCTCGGCTCGAATCTGTCGATATACCCGTCCTCAAAAAAACGATACCCCAAATCTTCAATCTCATCCCATGCAAGAAACTTTTTCGCAATCAAAGGTGCATTGTCAGTTTCAAGGAATTGTTTTTCTTCATCGGTAAGCTCCATTTCCGCTTTGTCTGCTTCCTGCGTTTTTTCGCCCTCCAGCGTCCTTGTAAATTCCGGAAGCTCCGTAAATCCAAAGGAATCTACAAAATGGGCAGTATTTTCCCCGTCCTCATGCAGCACCACGATGTCGCTGACGGAAAGGGAATGTCCCTTGTAGTCTGTCGGGTGATCTATATTAAACTTTTCAAAGACTGCTTCCAGCGTTTCCCCCTGCGTCTGTCCTTGCAGTTCGGACAGTTCACCCACATAAATCAGGTTGTAATTCTCCCGTTTAATGGCATCAAAATTGTACTTTGTAATGCCCATGCGTTTCAGTGCTTCCGTCCCCTCAAAGCGGAATTGTCTTAGCTCCGGATCATCTTTTAACTGATATATCCCGTATTTATCCGTGCTGCCATACAAAAGCCGGGTTTCCTTTGCCGCTTCATTCTCCGAAAGCTCCTCCTGCATTGTGAGGAAATTTCTCTCATTCTCCCAATCCTTTTTTTCAATGCCAAAGATTCCCTCATGCTCCGTTATCTGCGTTCTGTCCTCCACGGTTGTTTCAGAACCGTCCTCATGCAGTACATATATCGGTAAATCATGCTCAAATAATTCCAATGCCCTCTCTTTCGTAAGCGGCAGCATCTCATTCCATGTATATCCGTAATCCTCCATTTCCGACAAGCCGATCATAGGGTCGGGAAGTGCATCAATCTCTGCCTGTGCATCAATGACCGCAAGGGCTGCTCCCTGATTGCCTTCCGTTTCCTCATAATAGATATGTTCCGCAAGCTCCCTTGTCTTTTCCATATCATTCAGCTTATAGGCATAATTTACAATCAAGTTACGCTCATCATCGGAAAAAGCGGTCTTTGCATATTCCAGACGGTTGATGATACCCTCCGCCTGCTGTGCCGGGGAAAGGTGGTTCATCATTACTACCTCTTTTTTATTCAGGTCAATCTCAAAGTCATTAAACTGCGGCATACCGGAATTTCTGCCGCCGTCCACAATGATAGGGATATAATCAGCCCCATAGCTTTCCAGACAATCATGGATATTCTTCCTGTCCTTTTCTTCCAGCTTTGTAAGCGCACCCATGATTTCCTGTACTTCCTCCGGTGTCTTATTGGTAATGCGCTCTATCTCAAAACCTTCCGCATGGGTAATCTTCAAAATCACATCATCCGCCCCGATTGGCTCCTTTGCCCTTTCTTCCCATGCCATTTCTTTCTTTAAGTCAATTATCTCATTTGTATCGGTAATGTACCGGACATCAAGGTGGTACTCCCCAAATTCCCTTGTTTCCTCATTGGCAATCTCCGTAGTCCATGCACCTCTACTTTCCAAATATGCAGCAACACTCAGCCTGTCATCATCGTTCATGGCAGAGAGAGCTTCCATAATCTCCGCCGCATCCATTCCCCTGACATTTACAAGGCTGTACTCGGACAGATCACTGTTCTGTATCAGCAGACGGCTCTCCTTTTCCAGTCCATTTATGGACTTATCCTGCATCAAATCCCGGTCACGCTGTATTTCCTGAAGCTGCCCTTCAATGCCCTTAATAAGCTCCGATGAAGTTCTGCGGATTGTATCAAGGGAAGATTTCAGCTCTTTCATGTCCTTTCCGCTGCTCCACCCGGCAATATATCCGAAAGAGTAATCTGACGTATCTATGCCGAAGTGCTGGCAGACGGTATAAGCGATGCTCTCCGCTTCCACCTCTTTGGTATTCCTGTCCTTTACAGGTGCGTCAATATCCTGGCTGATTTCCTTGTTATGCAGCATAGAATGTGCGGTTTCATGCACCATTGTTTTCAGTGTCTGGCTCTCGCTCATGTTCTCCTGCACCGCAATCCGGTTTTCCGTTGTATGAAAATATCCTTTGGAATCTCCGGGAATGTCCTCAAAGCCAATGGGAACCGGAGCCACATTCATAAGTGCCTGCACAAAGTTCTCATAGCCTTCCACTGCAGACAAAAGCTCCTGCGCCTCCAGCTCCGGTATGGGCTTGCCGTCCGTCTGTGACACGTCAAAGACAGATACCACACGGAATGCCGGGATTGTAACCTCCACTTCCTCTTTCTGCGGCATACCGTTTTCATCAAAGGTCATTTCTCCGGTCACAGGGTCTAACTTATCCCGTTCCTCCTTGATCTTGTAAGGCATCGGGGCAAGAATACGGATTGCTTTTTCGCCTTTGTTGACGTGTCTGCCAAAATTTTTCTGCCACGCCTTGTAGCCTGCCACTAAAGTCGCCTCCGGCTTCTGCATGGCGATCAGAAGCGTATTGTTAAAGCTGTAATTGTGGAATTTTGACATAGTGGAGAGGTAACTTTTATACTTTTCACTCTCAAAAAGCTCTTTTAAGCCTTCCTCCAGTCTGTCGGTGATCTCTTTTACTTTCTGTTTCTCGGTCATATGAACTGTGTTCGTGTTGATGACCGTGTTTGTATTATTATCTACCATAGTTTTTCCTTTCCAGAGCTTTTACTCTTTTTGCACGCAAAAATACCGCCCTGTAAATTCACAAGACGGTATTCCTGAAATAAAAAAGGTGCATGGCTATTGATACTCTTTCCATACACCTTTTAGTTGCTATTAAATTGTATTAGAGCAAGCGCAGCAGCTGCACAAGCTCATGCGGTTCTGTTGTTCCCGATGCAGTCTGACGTGTATCAAACTGTGAGAAACTGTTATCCCGGTAAAACGATAATAATTTTTCCTCTTTTTCTGCTTCTAAGAATGTTACCATTCCGCCAAACATATATTGTGTTTTTTCAATTATCATCCAAGCCAGTTCGATAAGCTCTTTTCCGGCAATCTCTCTGTTCCTGCCATCTGCATAATTTTTCCCAAGCTGAGCTATAAGATAAGCAGACATGGTATAGGTATCCGACTTTACATCTAATTCACTAACCCGCAGCAATTTTCGTTTCGTGGTATTGCTTACTGTTTCACCACGGATTGTCAACGGCTTTAATGCAAGCGTAAAATAACCTAACATTTCTCCATTATCCTTGGAAAAAACAAGATATGTAACCGACTGATTTTTTTTGGTAAACTCTATTGCATTTTTTTTCAAAAAATGTTCTACATCCGGATTCTTTGGACAAGAAAATCCGGAGAGCAATTGAATAAGCGCAGGCTCCCCGGCTTCATGGTCATCTCCCAATGCCAAATACTTACGGATATTGATTGCAAAAAACTTATCCGTTATTGGCATTTAATTTCTCCTTTGCTTTCTTTTCTCTAAACCTCATAAACTCTCTCAATTCATCCTCAGTTTCAATGAATTTTACATTTACCGGAGTACGGACAGGACGGTTTTTGGCAGATTCTTCAATCGCATTGACGAACATCTCCACCTGCTCCTTGCCGGAAATGACAAAATTCTTCGTGATACTTGAAGTTGCCATATAAACACCTCCTTTATTAGTATGGCTCATCTTCGGTTAAACATACTTCTCTAACTATATTTTATTATCCAACTGCCGTTTTTGCAACAAAATTTTTATGAATTTTATATGACTGCCTCCTTTCCCTTTTCTTTCTTCTTTTCCATATCCGGCTGCCTGTTCTGCGTTCCTGCCTTTTCCTGCATTTGTGCCAGCTTTTCTTTTAAGGAAGTTCTTGTACCCTTTTCCGCTGCTTTCTGTGGCTCAAGCCTGCTGTAGATTTTATCCAATTTTTCAGACATTCTATCAATACTGTCAAGATTCTCTTCCAGCCTAGCAATGGCTTTCTTTACAGGCTTATTAACTGCCCTTGTCAGGGCAACGCCTGACTTTTCGTCAGACGCCTCTTTTGTGCCTTTTCCAGCCAATAGTCTGCCCACGTTGGAAACGCTGTTCCCAATCTGCTTTAATTCATCTCCAATACTGTCTATCTGGTTAGCTGTCTTTTTGTAGTCCATCATCACATCAACCAGATGCTCCCGGCAGTCTGCAAGCACTGATTTCACGCCAGAAATTCCTTTTTGTAACACTTTGCACATTTCCGCCTTTCCTTTTTCCTTAAAAGCATTGAATGCCTGTGTTGCTGTTTCTGCTAAATGATCTTTTACTGCTGACAAGCGTTCCGACAGGTTTGCGATTTTCTCCTGAAGGTGTGTCACCTTATCCACAAGGCTCTCTGTGACCGTTTTGGGCTGGTTTTCCCGCAACTGTGAGAGCTGCTCCTTGACACCCTGCAGCTCGTCTGTCATCACGGCAAGCTGTAGCTGCATACCTGCCACATATTGAAAAAGCTCCATAAAATCTTGTGACTGTTCTCCCATGCCCTGCCGGTTAAGCAGTCCCATGAACTGCTTTAGCGCATCATTTTCCTCTATGTTCTGTTGTGTATTCTGTTTTGCTGTTTCCATTCCTGATACCTCCATCTGTTTTTATTCACAATAAAAGCAGCCATTTCTGACTGCTTTTTTCGTACTGCCATATTTTTTTAACACTCTGCAACACCCTTTATCTTTTCTATCCTTGACATAAACTGCTCTGAAAAATCCAGTTCCTTTAATAAAGACTCGTCATGTGAAACAAATCTGTCCCTGTATCTGTTCATAATGTCCAGCATCATTAAAAAGCAATCCTGATGATACAGGAAACTTATCAAGCAGAACAGATCACTTTCTTTCAGTTTCCCTATTCTGAAATAATTTTCAAAATCATATTCATTTGCAAATTTGCAGAACACTAATTGTTCCAGCAGTATGTCCTTATCCTCTTTCGTCTGTGAAAATAATTGTTGCAATATTTGTTCCTTTTCCATATTTTCTCCTTTTGCATAATAATCTCCGATTTTGGTAACTATAATCATCTCCATTATAGGAGCATAATAAAACATATTCAATAGAAAACCGGAAGGAAAATATCGCAAATAATGATAAAATTCGACAAACTCTTTAAAACCTTAAAAGAAAACGGTATAAGCCAGTACAGTCTTTACACCCATTACGGTATCAGCAGGGCGCAGATTCAGCGGTTGAAAACCAACCAGTCTGTCACTACCCACACGCTGAATGTGATACTGAATATTTTAGGCGAGGGATTTACCCTTAATGATATTGCAGAGTTTACGCCTGATGAAAAAGAGGAAGAATAACTGTTATAAACATTCTCCCTCTTTTTATTTTGCTAATGTATGTTCTCTTTCTCCCTCCTGTCTGCTTAATGGAAACGGCAGCTTTTCACAGCTACCCGTTCAAAATAATTATAAAATTTCTGCTTTATCCTTTGCTTTTTTTGGCGTGGCTTTATCTGCATCTCCCTCGGCAGCTTTGACTTTGAACGCTTCCAGCTTTTCCTTTAAGGATACCCTTGCTGCAGGTACATCCGTATACTGCCTGCCGCCTTTATTCTGCCCCGTATCCGTCAGTTTCTCCGCAAGCGGGATATTCTTTGCAGAACGGTCTGCAACCTCTCTATCTCCCTCTGACGTTTCCGGCTCATCTTCCATGCCGATCCCGTCATTGCCCTTTTCGTCCATGTTAAGCAGGGCATTTAAGGCAGACAGACGGTCTAACTTTTCCGCTAATTCCTGCTCCTGTGAAAAAGGCTTCTGCACTTCCGCTTTTGCTGTTTCAAGCTGATGCTCCACGTTTTCAAGTTTGGTCTGCGCTTCGGCAAGCTGTTTCGGCATAGATTCCAGAGCGTGATTGATACGGGCAATGTTGCCGAGTGGGTCTGAACCGATTTCCAAGTTATGGCTTAACTGCCCTTTTAAGTTCATCACAAATTTGTGGTTGAACGAATCAAAAGACACCGCCATTTTAAACCCGGCATATTCCCCGACTGTTGCAGGCACATTGACTGTTTTCATTTCCTTGCACATCTCCACAAGTGCAGCTCCGGCTTCTTTTTTGTCCGTATAAGCCTTATCCCCGACTTTCATAAAAAACTGCTCTTTATCTGCCGGAAGTTTTGCCTTTGCGGTCTGAATGTCCGCCTGCATACCGCTGATACGCTCCTTCAGAATGGCGATCTGCTGCGGATAGTGCTTTGCGATATTGTCCTCCAGACGGTACTTCTGGCTGGTGTGGTTGGCTTTCATCAGCTTCAGCTTTGACACCTGAATATCGAGATCCATCTTTTCTTTTATATAGGGATTGCCCGTTGCCAGAGCCTTTACTTCCGCATAGGTCAGTGCAGCCTCGTCCACGTCCTCACAGCTTCTGACCGGGGATTTGCTCGTCATGATCTGCCCGATGAATTTCTGCTTGTTTTCGATGAGCTGCCACGAGTAGCTGTCAAACGTATTCTCTGTCACATACCGGTAAATCTTTACCTTTGGATTCATGTTGCCCTGCCTTAAAATACGCCCCTCCTGCTGTTCGATGTCGGACGGACGCCACGGTACATCGAGATGATGTAAGGCAATAAGCCGATCCTGCACGTTGGTTCCGGCTCCCATTTTCTGCGTGGAACCCAATAAAAAACGAACCTGCCCGCTTCTTACTTTTGCGAACAGCTCCGCTTTCCTTGTTTCCGTATTTGCATTATGTATGAACGCTATCTCCTCCGGCGGTACTCCTTTCCCGATCAATTTGTTTTTTATGTCATCATATACATTAAATGTGCCATCCCCCTTCGGTGTGGAAAGGTCACAAAAAATTAACTGTGTGGACTTCTGCTCCTTTGTCTGCTCCCATATCTCAAATGCTTTTCTGACACAGGTACTCGCTTTTGAGTTTTCATCATCAGGAAGCATATCGTTGATAAGCCGCTGGTCTAACGCTAACTTTCTCCCATCGTTGGTAATCTTGAGCATGTTGTCAACCGCTGCGTCCACTTTCCTGTCACGCACCGCCTCCGCACGTTCCGCAAGCGATGCCACCATATCCTGCTGGTATTCACTCGGCTTTAACACCACGTTTTCATACTCTGCTTCCGGCACAGGCAGCTTTAACATATCCGGCGTCTGAATATCTGCACTTTCTTTGAATAGGGAAATAAGCTCCGGCAGATTGAAGAACTTCGCAAACCTTGTTTTCGCCCTATAACCTGTTCCCTCCGGTGCAAGCTCTATGGCTGTCTGTGTTTCTCCAAAGGAAGATGCCCAGCTGTCAAAATGCCCAAGCCCCAGCTTCTGAAGCGTGCCATACTGGAGATAGCGCATATTGGTGTATAATTCCGTCATGCTGTTGCTGATCGGTGTGCCTGTCGCAAAAGTAACTCCTTTGCCTCCCGTTATCTCATCGAGGTACTGGCACTTTGCAAACATATCCGAGGACTTCTGTGCCTCTGTCTGTGCAATGCCCGCCACATTCCTCATTTTAGTGTAAAGGAACAGATTTTTATAGTTGTGGCTCTCGTCCACGAAAAGCCTGTCAACGCCTAACTGCTCAAAGGTCACTACATTGTCTTTTCTTGATGTATCATTGAGTTTTTCAAGCCTTGTCTGGAGTGCTTTTCTTGATTTCTCCATCTGCTTGATTGTGTAACGCTCCCCATTGTCCGCTTTTGCCATTGCAATCGCAGTTTCAATTTCGTCTATCTGACGCTCGATCATTGCCGCCTGCCTTTCCTGTGACAGGGGAATTTTCTCGAATTGACTATGTCCGATAATGACCGCATCATAATCTCCCGTGGCAATCCTCGAACAGAATTTTTTCCGGTTGGCAGGCTCAAAATCTTTTTTCGTGGCGGCTAAAATATTAGCTCCCGGATAAAGGCGCAAAAAATCACTCGCCCACTGCTCTGTCAGGTGGTTCGGCACGACAAACAGGCTCTTTTGACATAAGCCTAACCGTTTGCTCTCCATTGCCGCCGCTGTCATTTCAAAGGTCTTTCCCGCACCGACACAATGCGCCAGTAAGGTATTATCCCCGTATAAAACGTGTGCTACTGCACTTTTCTGATGTGGCTTTAGCTCAATGTCCGGTGTCATGCCGGGAAATTTCAGGTGTGAACCGTCATATTCCCTCGGTCTGGTGGAATTGAACAGCTTATTGTACTTTGCCACTAAGTCCTGCCGCCTGTCCGGGTCACGAAAAACCCAGTCCTTAAAGGCTTCCCTGATGGTATCCTGCTTCTGTGCAGCAAGGGTGGTTTCTTTCTTATTGAGGACTCTCTTTTCCTTCCCGTCCTCCTCTATGGTGTCATATACCCGGCTGTCTTTCAGATTCAGCGAATCCTCTAAAATCTGGTAGGCGTTCCTGCGGCTGGTTCCATAGGTCATGTTCACAAGCGCATTTCCGTAATCCGCATTTTTGCCCTTTACGTTCCACTGCCCCGTCACGTCCGAAAACTGTACGCCCATGATGTTCCTGTCAAATAAGTGCTGCGGCGTTTCAAAGGTGTCACGCATGAAATCCTCCAGATACTCCGGCTTTATCCATGTTGCCCCGATGCGCACCTCAATCTCGCTTGCATCAAGCTCTTTTGGCTGTACCTGTGTAAGTGCCTGCACGTTGACGGCATATTCCGGGTGGTTCTCCGCATAGACTTTTGCTGTTTCCAGCTTGTCACGGACATTGCCGCTTAAATACTCGTCCGCAGTTTCCCATTTGTCCGTTACGGGATTGTTAAAGATTACCCCGGTCAGTTCCTCTTTTATCGTGTCAGTGCTTTTTCCTGACAGCTCCGCCATATAGTCAAGATCAACCCTCGCCTTTTCCGACAGCGAAACCGCAAGGGCTTCGGCTGCGGTGTCAACGCTTGTGACAACCTCGGCTTTTTTAATGGTACGCTTGGTGAACATATCCGCTTTACCCTTAAAATTGCCCTCATCGTCCAGCTTTTCCAGCGAACAGAGCAGGCAGTAGCTGCTGTCCTGGTTAAACGCCCTTTTGTTGGTCTGTGAATTGATAAGTCCGTACTTTTTGGAGAAAGCATCATACAGTGAATTTAATTCTGCCTGCTTCTCCTTAATGACGGTATCCGGATATTCCTGAAGCTGCACATTGATCAGCTCCTGCGTACAATCCCTGATGCCCACCATTCCTTTAATACGCTCCAGCATGGAATCTTTCATGTCCACAGGCTTCATGACGGAGTTTTCACGGTAATAAACCTTATCATCCACAAGCGTATAGCTGTAATTCTTCACGTCCGGGTCTGCCGGAATGGTCTGGTCTGCCATCTCTCTGTCAAACTCATCAAGCTCCATTTCCTCAATTTTCCCGTCAATGCGGCTTACCGCTTCCCTTAACTGCTCTGCAAAGGGTCTGGTGGTATCGGGTGTGCAGGTGCTTTCCATGCCGTATTGCCCGCTTACCATTTCCATTTTTCCCACGATCATCTCCGGATGCTCAGTAAAATAGCTGTTCATGGCAATGCCGTTTTCATCTTCCGACAGATGCACCCACTCCGGCTCCAAGTCCATTACCCGGTCACGCTTCTTTAAGAATAAAATATCGGAAGTGACTTCCGTTCCTGCGTTCTCCTTAAACGCTGTATTGGGAAGCCTGACCGCACCTAAAAGCTCCGCCCTCTGTGCAAGATACTTTCTGACCTCCGGACTTTTCTTGTCCATTGTGCCCTTGCTTGTCACAAAGGCAACCACACCGCCCGGACGCACTTTATCCAAAGCCTTTGCAAAGAAATAATCGTGTATCAGAAAGTTATTTTTGTCATACTGCCTGTCTGCCACCTTATACTGACCGAAAGGCACGTTGCCGATTGCAATATCAAAGAAATCGTTTGGATAATCCGTTTTTTCAAAGCCTGTGATTTTAATATCTGCTTTGGGATAAAGCTGCTTTGCAATCCTTCCGGTAATTCCGTCAAGCTCCACGCCGTAAAGCCTGCTTTCCTGCATCTTCTCCGGCAGCATACCAAAAAAGTTGCCGATGCCCATAGAAGGCTCTAATACGTTGCCCTTTTCAAATCCCATGTTTTCCAGTGCTTCATAGATGCTGCGGATAATCACGGGGCTTGTGTAGTGGGCATTTAAGGTGCTTTCCCTTGCGGAAGCATATTCCGCATCGGATAAAATCCCCTTTAATTCCTGATATTCATTGTGCCAGTTCGCTTTGGTTTCATCAAAGGCATCGGCAAGACCGCCCCAGCCAACATACTGTGATAAAATCTCTTGTTCCTCCGGCGTGGCGGTGCGGTTCTCGCTCTCGATTTTTTCAAGGGTGCGTATGGCTTCCACATTCCTGCGGAATTTCTCTTTTGCACTGCCAATACCGAGGGCATCGTCCGTGATATGGAAATTGACTGCATTTTGCCTGTCGGTCTTTGGCTCCTGCTTTTGGACATTGTGTCCTAAAGTGTCCGGTTCTGACTTCTGGACATTCTGTCCGGAAGTTTCCGGCACTTCATGCGAAACACCAGACAGCTCATCATTTTTACGGTTAAAATCTTCCCATACTCTCCCTGATACGGCAGAAAAATAAGGAGATTGGTTTTCCATAATGTCAAACTCAATCTCTTTCAGTTCTTCAAGGCTTTCTGCCCCTGCGATTTTGTTATGGAGCTGGTAATATAACGCTTCCCTGCCAAGTATGCCTTCCAGCCTGCTAAGCTCCGGCTCCGGCATACGCTCCCAAATATCATTTTTTTCGGTATGAATGGTAAAACCTTCGCCGTCATCATGGTATTGTAAGGTATATTGCAGTTTGTCATGCTCTCCACGAATATCACACTCAAAATCATATACCGTAGTCCGGGAACCTCTGTTATAATCCTGACTGATCAGTACAAGATTCTGTACGTCCTCCGCTGTCAATGGCGGTTCTGCATTTTCATAAAAGGGCGTCTTGGCAGCCTCCACATAACTCCACTCGGCAGCTTCCTTTTCCGATACTTCCTTTTCAACCTGTGCAAGATATTCCTCCGCTTCTTTTCTGTCAGCAAAGGTATGTACCGTTCCGTCCCCATCGTGATAATACTCCTCACGGACATCATCCCAAATGGCAAAATTCTCCCCCGGTGCAAAGGCGTCGCTTGTTTCTGTTACGGAAAATCTCTTGTATGGCTCAACCTCGTTTTCCTTTGCAGCCTGCTCCGCAAAAGCAAGCATGGCATCCGCTTCTTTGTCAGCTTCTCCATTCTCCAGCTTTTCACGGACTGCATCGGTGTCAATATCAGGGAAATCATCACTGCCCTCAAAGCGTGAAAATACTTCCGCTTCGTGTCGGTCAATGTCCCTCATGGCTTCGATGTCTATGAAATCATCTTCTATTTCCTCCCTGTCCGGCTTATGGTCATATTCAAAATGCGTATTCCCGTTTACCTCTGCATAGAAGAAATCGCTGTCCTCTGTGGAATTGCAAAGCAGATAACTGTCCTCACCGGACTTCCATTCATCTATTTTTATACACTTCTGCCCGTCAATGGAAATGGTTTCCGGTTCCAAATCCTTCCGCATTACAGAAGGATTGACATCATGTCCATAAGTTTCCTTTCCTGCCTGCTCCCTTTTGTATTCGCCTTGTTTCTGCATAGAGCTGAATACCATCTCATCATATCCGATCACATCAATCAGATCTGCATGGGTATCTATATATTCCTGCGCCAGCCCACGATTGATAAAAAACCTGTTATGCTCCGGGTAGGGTACAAGAAGCCCGTCCTCCCCCTGTGTCACAAGACGGTAACGCACTCCATCCCTGCCATCTGCATATTGGTGGGTATAAAAACCTATCCCCGGCTCTGAATAATCCTCTGACGATTCCAGCGCAACTGTGGTTTTCTCCACTTCTTCTACATCAACAGCAGCAAATTCTAAGGCGTAATCTTCGCCGCTTTCCTTTGCCCCATCCAATGTTTCCGAAACAGTAACCGGGCTTGCATCTGTATGGTGGGTATTATATAAGGCATACCCCTCCGCTTCCTTGTCAATCCATAGAAATTCCCCGTCAGGCAGCTTTGCGCTCCACTCCGTAGGCTGTCCGTTTTCATCATCACCCTCATGTATGATATGCCACTCTAATTCCCCTTCAGAAATATCCAAAACATCATTCTGCTCCGGTTCCTGCACCTGCTCTGCTTCTGCCTGTACCGCAATCTCCTTTTCATGCTCAATATATCTTCTTGCCTGATTGATAAAGCCATTCAGCACAGCAGGGTGTGAAGCGGCAACAATATCCCGGCTTTCATACATTGCATAAGGCGTGATAGACTTTGCCCATTCTTTGTTTTCCGGGGAAATCCTGTCCTCCTGTCTGCGGTGCATGACAGTATTTGCAAGCACATAGCTGACACGTTCTATCCCGTATTCCTTTATGACACCCTCCGCTGTTTCCTTTGGCAGACGGTATCCGTCAAAGTTTTCAGTGATTGCCCTGTCTATGGCATCTTTACAGGCAGCCTTTGTATCACGCTCTATTTTTTCCTGTGCCTTTTCAAGCTCTTTCTGCGCCTGTTCTTCTTTATATGCCGCAAATGCTTCTTTTCCCTTCGGGGATAAATACTTATCTTCCTGAATGAGCTTACGGATACGTTTCTCCACCACTTTCCAGGATAACAGCACCTCTGAATAAGGTTCTGATAAATTTCCTTTTTTCAGACTGATGCCCTTGGAATCGTGATCCTCCCAACTGTGGTCAGCCCCGGCAAGCGCATGGGAGCTGCCGCCTATTCCATACTCATGTTTTAAAAAATCAGCAGCATCTTTGCTGTTATGCCCCTCCATAAAATAATCATAGATACGGAATGAGCCATGATGATAACCACTCCCCCTGCCGAGCCTGTGGTCTATCTCGTCCTGCGTGATGAAATCCTCTTTTTTCACTTCCACCCGGTCATCTGCCGGAAAAGTTTTCTTTTTCAGGAGCAGATTATCAAGCTCATCCCGCAGTTCCTCTTTGGGCATGACAGAACGGAAACGCAGCTTCTTTTCCCCCATTTCAAGCTGGTGCAGTGCCTTATCCATGTACGAAGCTGCCATATCCACACCCTCCGGTGTCGATAGAAGCTCCACTAATCCTGCATGGGAATCCGGATAATTTGCAGCTTTCAATTCCAGTTCTTCCGGCATTTCCTCCATACCGTCACGGAAAAAGAAATACAAGTGGTTTGCAATGCGCCCACGCTCCGCCTCGTCTACAAGGTAGACTTCATTTGCACTCATATAAGTGCCGTTCTCCACCTGTGAACGTATCTGTGTTTCCAGCTCCTTCCAGCTCATGGTAAACCTGGGATTTTCCAATGCCGATGTGCCATATCCGGCTGTCATTCCCTGCTCATCAAACCATACCGCTGTCTGTTTTCCGTCAAACTCAAAGCCTTTTCCGGTGGTTCCGTATTCCTTTTTCAGAAATTCCGCCATTTCCTCCGGCGTCTTGCCCTGACAATACTTGGCATAGATACGTTTCCGACTGTTGTCCCTGCCGCCCCCGCTTCTAAGGATTGCGTCAAGCTGCTCCTGCGGTATCGGCATTGCAGGCGGCACTTTAGACACTTCCTCAGCCTGCTTCATGGCGATATTTCCTACCTGCTCGCTAAACATGGTAAAGAGGTCAAGCTGTTTATACATTCCGTCCATATCAATCTGCTCCGCCACTTCTCCCGGCAGTAAATACACACCGTCCTCCATATAGGAATTGACAAGGAAACGGGCATCTTCCCATGACAAAAGCGTTTCATTTTCTGCCCCGGCTTTTCCCGTCATGTTGATGTAAAGCCCTTCTTCACCGGCATGGAAACCTACGGAAGTACCAGCCACATCCAGCGCATAATATGTGCCGAATGGAAAGCAGTTCCTAAAATATTCCGTTTGCAGCCTTGTATCCTGCTCCATTGCAAAATAGCCTGCAATCTCCGGTCTTTTATGGATCAGAAATTCATCAGAACATAAAATGCCTTTCCGAAGCCCGGTAACATCTTCATTTGGAACAGCCTGATCGTTATCCAAAAAAGAACCGGATAATGAATTGTTTTCACTATCCGGCTCCTGCTGTTCTTTATTCTGTTGTGTACTGTTTTCTAACTGTAGATCAGCTCCGTCAGCACGGTTTCCTCCGCTGAATGTCTGATGCTGTTCATCAGTCCCACCCATTTCATCTGATCGGCTGCTTTCAGTGCCTCGTCCACTCCCTCTGCTTTTGCCATCTGCTGTGTCAGGAAGTCCATTCTCTGCTCTGCCTGCTCCTGTATCTGAAGGCAGTGTGCTTTCAGCTCGCCCGTCAGCACCATGCCCTGATAAATCCCTTTCCGGTGTTCCTGCAAGAATTTCTTTCTCATCAGCCCGTACTTCGTGAGTGCCTGTTCCGGCTCCTCGTTCGGCATCAGGTTCGGGATCAGATAATCCCCGTTCTTCTCGTATGTCAGTTTCATTGGCAATGCCCTCCGTTTCTTTATGGTCAGTAGTTTCCGTTTCATTTTGTATCTGTGTTTCGCTTTCACGCTTTAAAGCATTATAGTCCGCTTCTGCTGTATTTGCAAGCGGAATTTCATCTAAATTTTCGGCATTTTTTAAAATAGTGCCGGACTGCTCTAAAGCCGCTTTTTCTTCTGCCCTTTTCCGGGCAGTCTGACGGTCATAGGCTCTGATTGTATTACCGATTTCCATAAGAAGCGGCTTGCACATTTCCGTTGTGGCACTGCCAAGCACGGATAAGGTCTTTGTGGTATTAAATTCGCTGATATTGTCAAAATCAAGCTCCTCTTTCCACTGCTCCATATCCGCACCGCAGCGTGACAGAATGGTATAGGCAATGCTTGATGCAAGCGTGTCACGCAGCCGGATTCCCACATTCAGCTCGTCAAGCTCCTCTAAAAAACTGCCCTCTCTGACATAACCGATTTCCGGAAGCAGCTCCTCATAATAGTCGGACGCTATCCGCTCCGCAAGCTCTATCAGCCTTTTTTCAAAGGGCATCTGTGCGTCTGTTTCTCCGTAAATATTTTCAAGCCGAGCAAGCACCACATCCTTATGTTCCTCCCTAAGTTCCCACAGGTATGGATCACGCCCGATTCTCCTTGCTTTATGCACATCGGATACATCAAAGACATATTTTAATCTCGGACGCTCGCTGTCCGTGTCAATCAGGGCGATCCCCTTTGCCCCACGGTTTACCCAGCAGTTCATTTTTTCATTCCATGTTTCAAGGGAAGCGCAGGCACTCGCATCGGGTCTTTGGGCATAGATGAGCATCTGCTCGTTAAAAGGATATTTATACAGCCTTGCAGCCGTATCAAGATATTTCATCCATTCCTGCCCGTTCCTTGCGATCTGCTTTGCGGTTTCCTCCGCCAGCATGGAAATCATCTGATATTTTGTTGTCATAGGCTTTCCTCCAAAAAATGACGGCGGGACTGCTCCCGCCGCCCTGTTTAATCATAAAATCCGTTTTCCTCAATGCCTTTTTCCAGAATGGAAGCAATCAGTTCATCCGGTTCCACTCCGTTGATCTCACTAATCACAATCAGCTTTGCAAGGGTATCCTTCTTTATGAAAACCGCATACTGTTCCTCATCCGGACACAGCTCACGCACGCAGATGCCGAGTGCGTCCGCAATCCTGCACGCTGTCCCGATGTCCGGCTCCTTTATCCCGGCAAGGATATTTAAAAGGGTATTTTCGTGGATGCCGGACAGCTCCGCAAGCCCCGGAATACTCATATCCATTTCTTTCATCACATTTAAAATCTTATCCCCTGTACTGTAAACTGCTGTATTCATACCGCTTATCCTCCTTCTCAATTTTCCTGCCCTGCCTTATTCCCAAAGGAAAAGGCTGCATTTTCCTTATTCTTTGTTACGGTAAATTTTGCTTTTACCTCTGCCACCTTAGACTCCAGCACCGAGAACATGGCTTCCACCTGCTCCGGCGTATACTCATAAGCCGACCTGTTTGCAAGGTTCTCTATCCTTCCAATCGCATCAATCGCCTTATTCATGCGGTACTCCCCAAGACGGATAAATTTATCCGCTTTGGTTTCCTCTGCCTTTGCTGCAGGTGTGCGGTCTGCAATTTCCCCGCTGTTTAAAGCTGCATTTTCCATAGTTTCACTCATATTCAATTCCTCCGTTTTTCCTGAAATTTAAGGGCATACAGACTGTTCCCGTATGCCCTGTATGTACTGTTATTCTGTTTCTATTTCTTACGCTTCGGAAATTCCAGCCTAACCTTATACTGTGATCCCCTGATTTCCTTCCCGTCTTTGGTGTAGGAATAGTCCTCAATGCCTTCCGGGATAAGATAGGCATCATAGGTGCCTTTTTTCCCTTTTAAGCCTTTTACAAGGGTCTTTTTCCCCTCCAGCATACTCTTAATCTGGCTGTCGGAAAGAACGGCTCCCATTGCCCTTCCAACATTCATGCCACATTTATTCTTACAGTAGGCTCCAAACTTCCCTTTTACCACATCACCGCCGCACTTCGGGCATTTGCCTAACGCAGTTCCTGCGTTGATTCCCTGTGCGCCGCCTCCGAACATGGATTTCTGCTCCTCGCTGACACTGTGATAGGTCTGCACAAGGTCACGCACCATATCCTCAATACCGCCCATAAATTCCTGCATGGAATATTCACCTTTTGCCACAAGGGTAAGGGCATTTTCCCAATCCGCTGTGAGCTTCGGGGACTTCACCACATCAGGAAGCACGGTAATCAGCTTCATGCCGTCCTCCGTGGGGAGCATCTGTTTTTTCTCACGTTTTACAAAACCGTCCTTCACCAGCTTCTCGATAATGTCGGCTCTGGTGGCAGGCGTGCCAAGCCCTTTGCGTTCCACATTATCGCCCATGTCCTCTGCTCCGGCTCTCTCCATTGCAGACAGCAGGGAATCCTCCGTGTAATGCTTCGGCGGTGTCGTGTAATGCTCGCTGATCTTCGTCTGCATGTTCTCAAAGGTCTGTCCCTCTGTAAGCTCCGGCAGCTTCTTTTCTTCGGTGCTTTCTTTTTCCTCTATGGTCTTAAAGGCACGCTTGAAAGCATCCTCAAAATCTTTCCAGCCGTTATGCGTGACCGATTTACCGGAAGCATGAAAAGTATGACCGCCGCAGGAAAGCTCTGCCTTTACCGTTTCATACAGATGTTTTTCCCCCGTAGCACACAGTAACCTGTTGGCCACAAGGGATAAAATCTTTCGCTCCGGTTCCGGCAGCGTGGAAAGGTCAGCCTTTGCAATCTCCATTGTGGGAATGATCGCATGGTGGTCTGTGACCTTTTTGCTGTTCAGCACACGCTTGATGTTCGGATTGAACATCACATCTTCCTGAAAAAGAATGGAACCAAAAATTGCTTCGATCACGCTCTTTGCAGTCTGCTCCATATCATCAGATAAATACTGGCTGTCCGTTCTTGGATAGGTGGCTAACTTTTTCTCATAAAGGCTCTGCACATACTCTAAGGTCTGCTTTGCGGTAAAACCAAACAAGCGGTTAGCGTCCCTCTGAAGCGTGGTAAGGTCATAGAGCTTCGGAGGGGCAATGCTTTTCTGCTCCTTAGCTGCGGAAGTTACAACTGCCTGTCCGTTTTTGCACGCCCCGGCAACAGTTTCCGCTTCCGCCCTGCTGTTAATCCTTCCCGTGGCTGCGTCAACACCGCCGCAGAGGATATGTGCCATGAAATACTGTTCTTTCCTGAAATTCATGATCTGTGTTTCCCTCTCAACCAGCATGCCAAGGGTGGGCGTCTGCACCCTGCCCACCTTTAACACCTTGCCGCCATACAGCACCGTAAAAAGCCGTGTTCCGTTCAGTCCCACAAGCCAGTCTGCCCGCTGCCTGCAAAGGGCTGACTGATACAGACAGTCATAATCGCTGCCCGGCTTTAGATTTGCAAAGCCGTCACGGATTGCGCTTTCCTCCATTGAGGAAATCCACAGCCGCTTCATGGGCTTATTGCAGCCTGCCATCTCATAGACCAGACGGAAGATAAGTTCTCCCTCACGCCCTGCATCGGTGGCACACACCACGCTGTCCACTCTTGTATCGTGCATCAGCTCCCTTAACACCTTATACTGTGCGGCAGTATCCCGTTTGACTTCATGCTGCCAGTTCTCCGGTATCATGGGAAGGCTCTCATACGTCCACTTTTTCCACGCATCAGAATAGGCATCCGGCTGTGCTAATTCCACCAGATGCCCCACGCACCACGAAACGATAGAGCCGCTTCCCTCCATGTATCCGTCTTTTCTCTCCTCTGCCCCGATGACACTGGCAATCTGCTGTGCCACGCTGGGCTTCTCTGCTATCACTAACTGCATAATCTGTTTCCTCCTTTAAATTCAATGTCTGAATCCACTTCATTTCCCCACACGTCAAAGCCTTCCGCTTTTCTGCGGGCAAACAGCTCAATCTTTGGTACATCGCCCATGAGCCTCCTGATGCGCTCATGGACTTCTCCCGGTTTGCGGCTGTGTTCCTCGATATGGGAAACCACAACCTGATGCACTCCCGCATCCACCCGTTTCGGGCTTCCCTTTGTGGCAAGGATACAAAGCTCCACATTGCTGCGTGTCCAGTACCCCATGCCCCAGAACAGGGAATCGCTCTTTTTATTCTGCTTTACCCACACAAACGCTACTGTTTTATAGGTAAAGCCCCATGCCCTTATGACTTCAAAGCCTTCCAAAAGGCAGGGGAATGTCACCCAAAGAAATAAGGCACAGTCCTTTTCTGCTATGTCAGCTACGGGAAGTGCCTTAATGTCCTCAATATTCATGGTGGGATAGTGGCTTTCTGCACTGCGTCCCAATCCTTTTTTGGAATAAACCTTGTACTGCCACGGCGGGTCTGCCAGTATCACTGAATATTTCTTCATAATTCCTACAGCTCCGCCTCCTTAGATTTACTTTTACTCTGCGTCTTTTGGGCGGGCTTCTGCGTGACAGCTTCCGCTTTCTTTTCTGCAAGCCTGCCCTTTACCGACTCCCTCGGACGCTCCTTATAAGCCTCCACCATTTTCTTTAAATCGGCATTGGCAATGCTGTTTTTCTCTGTCCCCCATTCCTTTTTGCCGTCAGGCTTTTCTCCGACCACAACCGGACGGCGCAGCGTTGTATGCCCCTCCGCCGGGAGCTTGATCCACATCCCTTTACCAAACTTATCCTCGTGGACATGGTTTGCCTTTACCACAAAAGTCTGCCACGGTCTGTGATCATTCTTATCGGGATTGGGAACGAGTATTTCCTTGTACTTATTCCCGTCCTTCCCCTGAAATTCCTCCCCGACACAGCCCTTGCCGAATTTCATCGTGATCTCCTTAAATTCCTTCTTGGGGCTTGTTTCTCTGTTCTCCTGCCCTGCTTTTTCCGATGCCGCAGCCCGCTTTGCGGCAATGTCATCAAGCACGTTGTCCACCGTTTCTTTCATTCCTGTTTCTTTTCCCATTCAATGCTCCTCCTGCTTTTCCTTATTCCGTGGTATCCGCCGCATCGCTTTCCCTGTCATCGTCAAAGAAATCATCATCGGAGCTGTCCTCCTGCTCCTCATCTTCATTCTCATATTCTTCCGTATCTTCCTCGTCCTCATCTTCGTCCTCGATGAAATCCTCTTTCTTCCTGCGGACTACCTTAAAATAATAAGCTCCGCCGATAAAGGCAATGGCAAGGATACCTATGATGATATAAGAAGCAATAGGGCTGGCTTCCTCTCCGGCTTCTTCCTCCGGTTCCGTTTCCTCCGTGCTTTCTTCTTCGGTACTCTCTGACTCCGTATCTTCCTCCGGCTCGCTCTCCTTATCGGTATTGTTGTTTGGCAGTGCGCTCTCCGTTGTCGGGATTGCAGATTCCAGAGCAGCGGAGTTTTTCGGTAAGGTTTCGCTGTTGTCGGAAGTGGTGTTCAGAAGGTCATTTTCCGTAATCTCCGTCAGGAAATAAACCATTTCCTCCTCCCCGTCCCTGTCAATAATCAGATAAAATACTTTATCCGATGCGGTCTGAATAGTGTAAAACTCCTTGCCCTGTTCAGACTGTTCCTTATCACCGCTTTCTGCCGCTTCCGCAGCATCTGCTTCAGCAAAAGCCTGTTTCTTCTGTTCCTCCGGTGTCTGTGAAATGGTATTGCCGTCACTGTCCGTCTTTGTATGCTCTGTCACCGTTCCCGTGGCACTCCCCGGCTTGGTGGCTTCGGCGTTGACCGGGAGCTGCTCTGCCGGATTCTCATCACTCTCATCGGCAGGGTCTTTGTAATACGGATTTTTCGTCTTATAAACTTCCGACATATTTCCGGCATTGTCCATTGCGGAAATGGTAAAATACTCGTATCCTGCATCAAACTGCTGTAAGCGGATATTCAGGGTTCCGTTTGTCAGGTCTGTAAACTCATAACCGTTGACATACACCGCCTTTGCGCCGGAATCCGTATCATGCACCTGAATACTTAACAGTCCGTCACTGACCGCCGCATTGAGGGTGGGCTTCGTGGTGTCAAAACATTTCATTGCCCGGTTTCTCTCATATGTATTGCCTTTCTGGTCTGTGACCTGCACATAGACGGTACAGTTTTCAGAAATTTCCAGCTTCTTATCTTCCGTCACGTCCGTCCAGCTCCCGTTCTGCCCTACTTTTGCCTGTATCATGGCAATTTCAAAGTTGCCCGTGTGTGCCGTATCGGATACGGTAAACGTAACTGTTGCCCTTTCGTTGTACCACCCGCCCGGACTGTTGATGTTAATGACTACATTCGGAGTCTTGTATTCACAGTCCCTGTAATCTGCGGCGCATACTTCACAATCCTTGTCATAGTCATATGCGCTGCACTTTTTCTCACAGGTACACACCGGCTCTGTTACTTCATTTCCGGAAACCGTACCGTTTTCCGTACTTTCCTCTGTTGTATTCTCCGTGCTTTCTTCCGTGCCGCCCTCTGCACTCTGCTCTGTGTCGGCTTCCGTCTGCCCTGTGCTTTCCGCAGGTTCCTCTGATACTGCTTCCTGCTCTTTGGAATCCTCCGCATGGACATTCACTGCATAATTCCCGTTCAGGGCAAAGCCCACTGCGGGCATACAGAATAATACTGCTGATAAACCAAGCGATAACACCGCTTTAGTTGATAACTTAATTTTTTTCATGGCTTACTGCCTCCCTTTCTGTTTGTCTTGTCTGTTCCTCCTGCTCCTTCTGCTTTAACAGATGCAGGATTTCTTCCTCACTGACTTTATTCAGCAGAATCAGCCTGTCCAAAGAGATTTTATTCTTCTCAATGAATTTCATCTTTTCTGCGTCCTCTGTCATCTGAAGCTGCTCCTCCAAGTCCTTCTGCCTTTCCTGCAGCGTTGCAAGCTGCTGCCGGACTTTCTGAAGCTCCTTTTCAATCCTTTCCTTTGTCACATCATTTCTCCTTTCCATGCCCCGTTAAAGGGCATTTATTTCTAATTCAATCTGCCAAACGCATAAAAATGGCTCTGCCAGTACGAGGTATTGATATTGGAATACTTAATCGGATCGCCTGCATGTATCATCACACCGTTTCCGCAGTAAATTCCCACATGGCTGACTGCACCGCCTGAATTGTATGTACCCGTAAAAAAGATAATATCTCCTGCCTTTGCGTCCGCTGCCGGAACCGGAGTACACTGGTCATAAATGCCCTGTGCCGTGGTTCTTGGAAAATTGTGTACGCCGCTGTTGGTAAATACCCAGCAGACAAAGCCGGAGCAGTCAAAGCTCGTTGACGGTGACGAACCGCCCCATACATACGGATAGCCTAGATATTTTGCTGCTTCCTCCATAAGTGCCTGTACGGTTTCATCATTATAAGAATCAGGCGGTATGGCACCTCCCCCGCCGCTTCCGCTTCCCGGTGTTTCCCCGTACAGCGTTTTTTCTCCTGCTTCAAAGTAAAATAACGGGTTATAATATTCCCCGTTATACAGACATTCGATATGAAGGTGGCTTCCGGTGCTGCTCCCCGTGTTTCCCGTTGTTCCGATTACCGTTCCGTGTGTAATGTCCTGTCCGGTACTGACGCTTAACGTGTCCATGTGGGCATATTTCGTACAGTATCCTTTGCTGTCCTCAATTACCACATAGTTGCCGTAGTAATCATCGTAAGCGGCTGTTGTGACGGTGCCGTCCATCGCCGCATAGACCGTGGTTCCTGTCGGCACTGCAATGTCAACGCCCCTGTGAAGCTGCTCCTGCCCCGTGACCGGATTGATGCGCCAGCCGTAATAGCTCGATACATAGTTGTACCAGTAAAGGTCAAGCGGTGTGTAAAACTGCTGTACCAGCCCGTGTGTTTCGTTATAAAAAGCATAAATCTCTTTCTGCTCCTCATTCATGTGTCCGGCTGCCACCACACCCAAATCCTTTGCGGTAAGCGTGACCTCTAAAATACTGACTTCGTACTCATATTCCTCCTCTGTTTCCTCCCCCGTTTCCGGGTCTGTGACCGTTCTTGTGCCTGTCCTTGTTTCCGTGGTCGGATTCAGGGTCAGCTCATACATCTCGTCAAAAAGGCTTTCTATTTCACCCTGCACCTCTGCCGCCGTAAATTCCGTATAGACTGCGGATAAATAGCTGATTAAGGCAAAGGGATCATGCCCTATGGCATCCAGATTGTAGCGGTATTCGTCATAATCCGGATAATCTGTTTCTATGGCATCAATTTCTGCCTGCAGGTTCTTTTCCAGCTCGGAAAATGCCAAATCTGCCGCATCCATCTCCGCCGGGACGCTCATATAGCTCCCTGCCAGCGTGGTACTCATGCCGTCCGAAAACATCGCCCCGCAGGACGATATGGAGGTCATAATCATAATCAAAAGCACCGCAAAGGCTCCTATCGTCACAAGCAGGGCAGCGTGTTTCTGTGCGGCTTCCTGTAACTTCTTTGCAACCGTTGTGGTAAAGTTGGCAGATTTTACCGCCGCTTCTTTTGTGTTCTTCGCCGCCTGCCCTGCCCGCCTTGCCTTTGCATACTCACGTTTGATGCGCTGTTTCTGCAGTCTTTTCTGCAGCTGCTTCTTTAACGTCTTTTCCTGCATTTCCGGGTTTTCTTCCAAAAACTTCCGGTAACGGAAATTGACCTCTTTTTGAAACTGCTTTTTCTCCAGCTTCGCCACTTTCTCACGCCGCCTTTGCAGCCTGTTTTTATGGTGCCGCTTCACAAAGCGGTACGCATCTTCGGCTTTCTGCTCACTTTTGTGTGCGCCCTCCACGCCTGCGTTTTCCTTTTCCACTTCGGCAACCTTGCCATGTGCATAATTGGTAAACTCTGATCCGGCTCTGCCCGCCATCCTCTTTACCGGGCTGTCCGGTTTAAAGGGCTTTTCCTTTTTTACGGCGGTCAGCACATACTTTGCCCTGCCTGTCTTTTCATCAAAGACACGCTCAAGGGAATACTCCGTTTTCTTTGGCAGCTTCCGTCTTGCCGCTTCTGTCTTTCTTCCGGCTTTCTCCGCTTTCTTCTGTAACTTATCCAGCTTTTTGCTGCCCTGAAACTCCGTTTTTTCTCCCTCTGTAAAGGCATTGTCTTTTGTATTGAAATCCTGTTCAAAATCAGAGGTTTTCGTCCGTTCCCTGTCCGTATGCTCACGCTGTTTCCGCCTGCGGTAATGCCCCCTTTTCTCTGCCTGATGATAGGTGTCCCTGCGGCGGTAATCATCGCCGGACTGCCTTTCTTCCTGCGCTGTGCCATTGTCCTCCGTAAAGGTACTGTTTTCCTTTGTAAAATCACTTTTCTTCTGACTTCCGGCATCCGCATTTTCAGACATTTTGTCACTCTGCCCAAAAGCACCCTGCTTCCGGTGCTGCTTTCTCTGCCCGCCTTTTGCCTTCCTGCTGTCAGATGTTTTTGTCTGCTTTTGGACATCCTGTCCAAAAGTTTCCGCCTGTCCCGACCTTTGGACATTCTGTCCGGAAGTGTCGTCTGCATCTCTCGGCTGGTGTACGCCGGACTGCTTCTGCTGTGCCTTTTTCGGTGCGGCAGTTCCCTTTACGGAGCTGCCCCCGGCAAAAGCATTGCTATCCTCTGCAAACCCAGCCGCCTGTGCTTTCTTTATCTCTGCCATTAAAATTCCTCCATGTCTATCTGCTATCCAATGCCTGCCCCTTTCTGTACCGCCTGTGTCATGATTCTTAAAATCCTTTACGGAATGAAACAGCCTCTTATCGTTTACTCATGTCAATCAGCCTTATTTTCATATCCGCCTCCTATCCGTTCTCCTGCAAGGACGCAGTATTCCTCATTCAGTTCAATCCCGATATAATGCCTGTCGTTTCTTACTGCCACAAGCCCTGTTGTGCCGCTTCCAAAAAACGGGTCAAGTACAATGCCGCCCTTTGGACAGCCTGCAAGGATGCACCTCTCCACCAGCTTCGGGGGATACGCTGCAAAATGATTTCCCCGGTAAGGCACTGTGTTGATCAGCCACACATCCCGGCAGTTCCTGACAGGAGAAATGTCGCTTTTCTTAATTTCCCCCGCTTTCCGTGGCTTGTTGAGCTTCTGTATTCCTGCCTGCCCCGGCACTTCGCCGGAATATTTATGGCTGCTTCCACGTCCTCCCATGTACCGCCTTGCCGTATCCGCCGCTATCGGCTCCGAAATCGCCAGCGCATCAAAATAATATTTCTGTGACTTGGCAAGCAGGAAAATATGCTCATAGCTGCGTGTCAGCCTGTCCTTTGCACTTTCCGGCATGGCGTTCCCTTTCTGCCAGACAATATCATTTCTGAGATACCACCCGCTGTTCCTGAGTGCAAATGCCAGCATCCACGGGATGCCGATTAAATCTTTATGTTTGCACCCTTCCACATTCCGGACTATGGAAACATTCTGACCGTTCCTGCCTTCCGGGTTCTTCGGGTCTTTATAGCCCCCTTTGCTCCCCGTACCGCAGTATGTGTCGGAAATATTCAGCCAGCAGGTTCCGTCCGCCCTGAGTACACGGTAAACTTCCGAAAAAATTTCCGTCAGTTTCCTTATATACTGTTCCGGCGTTGCTTCCCTGCCGACCTGCCCGTCCATGCCGTAATCACGCAGCCCGTAATAAGGCGGCGATGTGACACAGCAGTGGACGCTTTCAGAGGGCATATCTTTTAAGGCGTCAAGACAGTCATTATGGATAATTGTGTCTGTTTCCATCACTTTCCTCCTCCGTTCATACATTATTTTCCTCCTGCTTTACGCTTTCCTCCGGCTTGGTATTCATGATCGCATAGGTCTTGGTGTCCTTCGGGTACTTATCCACAAACGGGATTACCACGTTGTCAAACAAAATCAGTCCGCTTCCCGGCTCAGAGTTTGTCACATGGGCAAGCTGCTTTTCGGAAAGCCCCAGCTTGTCTGCAAGTATCGCCTGATCCTTTGCGTTCTGATTCAGTAAATAAACAAAATCAGAGTTGCCGAGTATGCCCTCGATTTCCTCTGATTTCAAAAAATCGCCCACGTTCTGCGTCAAGCCTGTCGGAATGCCGCCCCACTTACGAAACCGCTTCCAGATTTCCACGCTGTAAATGGCTGTCTGCTTTTCCTTTAAGAGAAGATGGAACTCATCACAGTAATAGCGGGTGGCAATCCTGCGCTCCCGGTTCTGTGAAACCCTGTTCCAGACCGCATCCTGCACGATTAACATTCCAAGCTCCTTTAGCTGGTTGCCCAAGTCCCTGATGTCAAAGCACATGATGCGGTTATGGCTGTCCACGTTGGTGCGGTGGTTAAAATAATTCTGCGATCCATGCACATACAGCACGAGGCTGTTTGCGATACGCTCCGCTTTTTTGTTCTTGTGCTTCAAGAGGGCATTATACAAATCTTCAAGGATCGGCATATTTTCCGGCACGGGATTTTCAAAGTAGCCATCGTAGATATGACGGATACACTCGTCAATGATGCCTTTCTCATCGTTCTCCAGCCCGTCCTTCCCTCCGGCGATCAGGTCACATAAGGTAATGATAAAGTCCGATTTCAGCTTTAACGCTTCCTTGTCCCCCTTATGGGAAAGCTGTATATCCATCGGGTTTAAATAATCCTTTGAATTGGTGGCAAGCTTTACCACCTGCCCGTGCAGTGCGCCCACGAGGGCAAAATATTCTCCCTCCGGATCACAGATAATCACATCGTCCCTTGTCATAAGAAAACAGGATAAAATCTCACGCTTTGCACTGAAAGACTTACCGGAGCCGGGCGTACCGAGTATCACGCCGTTTGGTGTTCTTAAGCGTTTCCGGTCTGCCATGATCATGTTGTTACTGAGGGCGTTCAGACCGTAATAAATCGCCGGAGCAGGCATGAATAACTCCTGCGTACAGAACGGAACAAGGATAGCGGTACTCTTTGTGGTAAGCACACGCTCTATCCCGGTTTCATTGCAGCCTATCGGTGCGGAAGCCATAAGCCCCTGCTCCTGCAGATACTGTAAACAGCGCAGGTTGCAGTTTGCCTGCTGGATAATGCCGGACACCCTCTGCGTGATGTTCTCAAGCTCCCGCTTGCTCCTGCCGTAGCAGGTAATCAGGAATGTCATCTTGATGATCTTCTGGTTGCTGGTATTAAGGTCATCCAAAAGCTCCAGCGTGTCCTTTTCATAAGTGATGATGTCCGTGGGTAAAATATCCATGTCATAGCCGGAGCGTACTGCTTTCTTCTGTTCCTCAATCTTCATCTTCTGAATATTTGTCAATGCCCCTTTTAACATCTTGATCGCCTTTACCGGGTCAAAGGTCTGCATGTGCATGGTAATGGTTAGGTTATCATCAATGTCAAGGAGCTTCTTTAGCAGCTCATCATTAAATCTCGGTGCAATGATGTCCAGATAGTGGACGCTGCCATACATCTTCCCCGCTTTAAAACGGCTCGGATAACGGAAGTCAAAGCCCGGCGGTGCGATATAGTCCTTTACGCTTTTACCGGATTCTGACAGCTCCTTAAAGGAAAAACGGAAAGGCTCCATTGTATCCTGGTTGAAATATTCATGCAGGATACGCAGCCGTTCCTTTCCGTCAAGGCTTCTGGCGTGTGTGCCAAGATTTAAAAAGTTCTTTATCACATCGGCTTCGATGCTTGCAAGTTTCGCCCTTGCTTCCTTGAAGCCTTTGCACTCAATACCGAAAATCAGGTATTTCGATTTGATGATGCCGTTGTTTCCCTTTGCTGCCTGTTTCTTTAACATTTCCGTATATTCCTCACGGATATCGTCAAATTCATCTCCCTGCAAAGGAATGTCAAACTGCTCTATCAAAGTCTGTTCGTTGACCTGTCTGTTAAACAGGAACAGTTCAAACTTAATAGACGGATCAAAGTAATTGATGAGCTTGCTGTACTCCTCTAAAATCTCCCCCTGATCTTCTATCTCTAAAAGGTCATAGTTGATGTCAAAAAACTCCACCATTTTCGTGTAGAAAGTGGAAGTCACCTGACAGATACCGTCCTGAAACATCTTTTTAAAGGTAATGGTATTCTGTGCCGTGGTTGGCTTTTCCTGTTTTTTGCTGTTTCCGGAGAGAGTACGTTTCAGCTCCATAAGCCTTTTCCTTTCTGAAAAGCTCAATCCTGCTTTGGGCTTTGCAGCTCTAACCTGCCTGCCCTGCGTTTCTGCCTGCGGCTTTTTCTTCAAGATAGCGCACCTCCTTTTTCATTCTCTCTTTCTCCTCCAACTGTCTGTAAAGATTTTCTGATTTATAGGGACGGATTCCCGGCGTGAGGATTTTCTGCCGTAACATAAAATACAGAATCTTCTCTGCGGGGAACCCGTCTTTTTCATACATTGCCAAAAAGAAAAACGGCAGCATGAGGGCTACCATGATCAGTGCCGATGCCTGTGTGCCGATAACCCCTTTTGTGAAAATATAAAAGGGGATGCCCACCGCACCCGCACTTCCAAAGCAGACAAGCTGGCGTTTTGTTAAGTTCATTGCCACCTTTGTCTTGATGCCGCTTAGATTTTTTGGCACTGCTACTGATATAGCCATAAGCATTGCAGCCGGAAACCATCTCCCGGCTGCACCTCCTTTCCCGTATGCAATGCCCCTTTAATGGGCATTGAAGATTGATTTGCTAAGGGAGCCTGTCTTAAATAAGCTGAAGCATAGGATTACGGTGTAGGCTGCCACCGACCATAAAGCCGAGTGAAGATTGCCGGCAACTGCCACGCCGGATACCAGCACGGAGTAAATACCTACGCACACCATAATGAAAAATCCCTGAAATGCCAAAGCACACAGTCCCTTGATATAGTTGCTTCCGATACTGCCCCATTCCCGGTTGCTCAAAGTCGCAAACGGAACCGGAGCCACTGAAACATAAAGGTATATTTCTATCATGCGCCCATATAAAATGACGGTGATTAAGACGGACATGATTTTCATACATAAGCTGACGATCATGGTTTCTATCCCAAGCCCTATCAGTTCGCCAATGCCCATAGTGGAAAGCTGGGTGTTGAACATGGTCTGTAAAGTGGCTGTCACATCTATGCTTGCATTGCCCGTGATGACACCCGCAGCCTTTGTCACGATATGGTTTCCCACATCAAAAATCGCCATCGTGATGTCAAAGGTATAGCTGACAAACAGCACTGCAATACATGCCTTTACAAGATAACGGAAGAAAAATTCGCTCCCGATCTCGTGCATGTTGTTCTTGTCCATTACCATTGTAATCAGCTCATAGCAGAGAATGGCACTGATGATCATTCCCGCTATGGGAACCATGACGTTTTCTGAAAGGCTCTGTATCATGGAAAAGATACCGGAGTTCCAAGAGCTGGGTGTTTTCCCCACCTCCCCGGCGATAGTCCCGACCTTATCATTTACGTCCGTGAACATCGTGGAAAGATTGTCAAGCACCCAGCCCTGCAGCATTTCCTTTATAAATTCAGTGATTTTGTCAATGATCGCTCCCATGAATTATGAGAAAAGGGAAGTGAGCTGTGGAATCACCGTCTGCGCCACAATGACAATGCCGCCGCCCGCCATGAGCTGCTTGATGCCCTGTGATTTTGCACCCGGATTGTCATTTCCATAGCCTTCCAGAAGGTTGATAACGCCCCATACTGCCACGCCTGCTCCGATTGCTGTTACGACTGTCTTTAATCCTGTTACTGCTGTTGTAAAAAAACTCATGATTTTTACCTCTTTCTTTCCTAAGATTTGATTTTTTGATAAAGAAAGAGCTTTGTATGTAAATCCCCGCCCTTTGTGGTAAAATAAGGGCAGGGAAATCCTTTGGAGAACCCTGCTGGCATCCGGTACATTCTGTTTGGCGATAGGCTGTGCCGGGTGCTTTTCTATTCTCACAAAGATACATTGCAAAACTCCTTTGATTTGTGTTTATCCATGCCAGCTCGATTATGCTTCGCTTCATCTCGCTGCGGCTGAACGCCAAATACAGCTAAATGCAAATCTGCGTGTCTGCAAGTAAACTTGCACACTTGCTTTGCATTACCTGTGCATGTCTAAACAGATTTTCATATTCAGTTGTCAATCTGCACTTTTGGACACTCTGTCCAAAAGCCGCTATTCAGTTGTCATTGAGGAATTATCCTCCTGCCCGTTTACTTCCCCACAGTCAAAGGCATCGTCTACCATTGTTGCAGGCGTGACTTTCATGTGATGCAGATGCTTCACATAGTCCTCAATGTCAAAGGCATTTTTCGGGTCATAATCGGACAGCTCTTTGTATCTGTCATGCTTCGTTATATCAAACTTGTCTGAGAAAAAAGGTCTTACGCCCCTAAGCTGCATGATACATTTCCCGCCGTCCATGACCGCTATCTCATCCTGACTCATCAGCTCTTTTCCGGTCTTTTGGTAATTCAGACCGTAGGACTGGCTTGTACCTCTCGTATCTGAGGTATTGTAAAGGTCTATTGTTTCTTTACCCAAAATCTCCGCCATCTCTTTTAAGGTGGTCTTTTCCTTCCCTCCGAGGAATAAGGTGGTATCACAATTCCCTTCAATGGTGTCAGCGTTGTCCTTATAAATCGCCTTGAGCTGGGACTTTGACTGCAAAATAATAGAAGCTGATATTTCCCGGCTACGAATGGTAGCGATCAGCTTCTCAAACTGTGGAATCTGCCCAATATTACTGAACTCATCCAGCAGGCACCGCACATGAACCGGAAGCCTGCCATTATAAACATCGTCTGCCTTATCGCAGAGCAGGTTAAAGAGCTGTGAATACATGATTGACACCACGAAATTAAATGTGGCATCCGTATCGGAAATAATGACGAATAACGCTGTCTTTTGCTCTCCAAGCGTGTCAAGCTCCAGCTCGTCATATTCCATCAGGTCACGCAGCTCTTTGATATCAAATGGTGCTAACCTTGCACCGCAGCTAATAAGTATGGATTTAGCTGTTTTTCCAGAGACGAAAAGTCAAGGACTTTTTCATCAAATTCACAAACAAGTTACATTTTGCTGAATCTCGTTGCGAAGCAGACGCTTGATTTTGTCCTCCATTGTCTCTCTGGCGTTCTCGTTGAAGTGGACACGGACGATATAGGTCGTGCCGTTTATCTGCTTTCTGACGGTGGGTGCGGTGTGCTGGGTGGTGGTCTGTGCTGCTGTGTTTCTGTTTTCTGTCATTCAATACCTCCTGTGAATGAAAAATGCCCGACAAGGAAAGGCTGACAACGAAGTCCTGACAACGGACATTCAAAAACCTTTTATCTTATCGGGCGGCTCTTATTGCTTACTATTTACTTTTTCTTTGAAATCTTGGTTGTCAAGGTTGTCAGAGAGAGAAAAGTCCAGTCTTGACAAGGCTTTTTCGGATTTTGCCCGACAACGGGATTGACAACCGGCTCGGCAACAAGCTGACAACAGGATAGCAATTTTCTATCGCCATCCCTCCGGCAGTTCCATCTGTTCAAGCTCCGCATCGGAGAGAGGAATAAATCTTCCGTCTCCGTTGTCAGCTTCTCCGTTGTCGGGCAACTCACGCTCCCAACCTTTCTGACGAAGATACGGCTTCGGGAAGTGTCTCGGATTGCTGAAAGACTTCCAACCTTTGACAACATTGTTCATAATGTCGTTTATCTCTCGCAGTTCCCATTGCTTCGGCTCGTCATACTCATGCCCCAATGCTTCTCTGTAAAGCTGTTTGGAGCAGACGGCATTGCCTGTGTAGCTGTCCAGATAATCAAGTATCTGTCCGGCTTTGGTGTCCTCCGGCATAAACTCCCTTTGATGTGCTTTCAGATACTCATTCATTGTCGGGCTAAACCGCAGCTTGAAGTCTCTGCTTCGGTAGATCGCCATTGCTTCTGCCCACATCTGATGAATGTAGGCTCTGGATTCTTCCTCATTGTCGAGGATATGCACCTCGGCTCTTTCGGGGTAAACCATGACCGGCACGAAACGGCGGTTGCCTGTGCGGTCAAGGGGTAGGAAGTCCAGAGTATTTGACGAACCGCCAAACACGCATTGTCGCTTGCGGTCTGCCGGATGTGTCTCATAGGGGACTTTGTAGGTCTCTTTCTGTCTGCTCAAAAAGGACTTGATTTCCTCAATACTCTTTGCATTGGCTGTGGCTATCATCTCCGACATCTCGATTATCCAATGCCCTTGCATTTTGCGGTACACATTTTCATCATCCAGCTTTTTAAGGTCATCGGTAAACCAATCGTCCTTGACCGCAAGCAGACGGAAGAAAGAGGACTTTCCGGCTCCTTGCCCTCCGACAAGGCATAGCATGACTTCAAACTTGCACCCCGGCTTAAAGGCTCGGCTGATTGCCCCAAGCAGAAACAGCTTCAAGGCTTCATAGGTATAATCATCGGCATCCGACCCAAGAAAGCGGTGCAGACAAAAGCGTATGCGTTCCTGTCCGTCCCACTCCAAGCCGTTCAGAAAATCGCAGACAGGGTGGTAGCGGTTTTCGTTGGCAATAACCAATGCGGCATCCTCGATTTTCTTCTCAACCGTCAAGCCGTAGTGTTCTTCAAAGTAGAGAAGCAGATATTTAATATCCACATCGGTCAGAGTGGAGCTTTCACGATACCAACCAAGCGGCTTTACAATGTCGGTGCGTTCCGTCAACAGATTTTTGCGGATAGCACCTTTCAGTAGAGGGTCATTCTGAAATACCGTCTTGTAATTCATGGCGGTATTCGCAGGCTTACCTTGCTGTGTCAGTTCTAATCGGTCTCGAATTTCCTCTCTGGCGGCTGTCTGCAAATCTTCGTTCAAGTTTCATCACCTCGTTTCTTTGCTCGGCTACAAGTGCCTTTCTATCTTCAAGTGTTCCGTCAATCAAAATATCAAGGAGATATTCAATATAATCTCTCTTGTTCAAGGCTTCTGTAAATAGCGGATGCCATTCGTCCTCTGGCTGCTTCGGTGCATAGTCCTTTTCCCACGCTCGGAGCTTGTGGAAGTAATCGGACAGCACACGAAAGCACCGTTTTTCCTCCGCTTCAAACTTCTGTTTGGCGGTAGGCTCTCGGATTTTTGCCACGATGGACGGCTTGCCGTTTCGGTCATAAGCGATACCGAAATCGTCAGCCAGTTTCATAGCGGCTTCTTTGCTCGGCAATTCAAACAGTCGGGAAACAAAGTCAACGGCATCCCCATCCGCACCGCAGCCGAAACAATGAAAACGCTTATCCACTTTCATGCTCGGTGTGCGGTCATTGTGAAACGGACAGGCTATCATTCCGGCTCGGTTTACACGAAAGCCGTAAAACTCTGCCGCCTGCCTTGTCGTGACCGACTGCTTTACTGCTTCAAATACATTCATTATCAACCTCCCAAAATGGAAAAAGCACCTGTCATTCTCAAATCGAAAATGGCAAGTGCCTTAAAGCTCCATATTCTGTTTTTTGTGCGGACGGTGTTCGCTCCGTCTCGCTTCATTTTCCTGTTTTGCCAGTTCCTTGTTTCTTTCAAGTCTGGCAAGGATGGAGGGCTTGACCTTTTCCTTAATCTGCTCTTTGCTCGTTTTCTTGACCTCCGGCGAAAGAAGTCTGGACTGGATTTTCTGCAATGCAGACTGCATGGCATTTTTGATTTTGCCAATCACGCCATCCAAACGGCTGATTGCATAGTCACGCTCTTTCTTCGGTGCTTTGCGTTCCGGCGATTGAAGCCATGTCTTTGTTTCCTCAATCAGCCGAATGTCCTCCTTGTGGGTTTCCACTCTGACTGTATCTGTCACGACCTCCACCGCCTTGTCATAGGCAATATCGGCAACATCATCAATCAGCGTTTCCACATCCTCGATTTTCAAAGTCAGTTCCTCTAATCTCTGCTCCTGTACCTCCAACTGCTCTTTTTGTTTGGCAAGAATGAAGTCCTGTTTTTCAAGATAGGCTCGCCCTCCATATTCCGGCTCTTGCTCCAAATGCAGACCATGCCTTTTTGCAATATCAAAGAGCATGGCACGACAGGCAGAATCGAAAGTCATTTTTCGGTTGTTGTGTCTGCCTTGCTTCTTGGTGGGGTCTGGCAGTTCAAAGCCTAATGCTTCAAGTGCCTTTTCCTGTTGTGGGCAAATCTCGCCGTAGCGGTTTTCACAGTCGAATACATGGCGTTCTTGAATGTGCGGTGTCGCTTCATCCAGATGTAATGCCCAATCCAGAATGTGAACATGAGAGCCGAAACGCCGTTCCATCTCCACGAAGAAATCCGTCACGACTTTCAGCAGAACATCAGGCGAAACATGGTCGCCCATCTTTCCGATCTGATAGATGGTTTCCTCCGGGCAAGTCCTTTTGTCTTTAAGCAAATCCGTTGTGGTGCGGTTGCGTTCCGAGTGCCTGTTCTTATCGTTTCTGGCGTTCTGTGCTTCGACATAAGCACCGTATTTTGCGGAGTAGAACAGTTCCTCCACTTCCTCGAAAGTGTCTGCAAGCTCGCTCTGGACTTGCTTCTCTGCAAAGGTGCGATAGCCGTTGAAGCAGTCCCAATAGACATTGTGCTTGGCTCGTTCTTCGTCAATGTGTTCGCTGTTGCTCACATCAAAAGTGCGGTCATTGTGCTTCGGGTTGTAAGTGCCATGCTTGCCGGAGCGACCGTTGTGTCTTGTTAATTTCAAACCATTTCTAACCTCCGTTCAGATTTTCCCCGCAGGGGAAAGGGGCAGCGAAGCTGCCATCCTTGCTGCAATTTTGCGACAAGTAATACCCAGTACTAAGTGGCGAAACGCCACTTAACTGGGCAAGGCTGCCGCCCTTGACCTGCACAGGGATATTGCATTCCCTGTACCCATGCACAAAGGGCTTGCCGCCCTCTGTACTCCTGCCCGATAAACTGCTTCACATCGTCAGCTGCCGACATTTGCAGTCCATCGGTTTTTGCGAAACTCTCCATCGGAGACTTTCACAAAAAAATGGAGAAGTCCAATTTCGTCAAATCGGATTTCTCCACTTTTCGGATATGCCGTTTCCGACACATCCGCTTTGCAAATGAGCAAAGCAAAAGCGACCAACTTTTTACGGTTAGTCGCCTTTGGTTTGTTCATTCTATTCAGTTTTTACGAAACAAGAGAGTTTCTACCATTACCTTTCTAACGCTAAGTATTCTTGCCCCATAAAGAAGATTGTCAATTCGTCATGATCTACTTCTATCTCAAATTCTACACTACTATCTCCCTGTGTCACGCAGATTATATCCGAGTAAGAAAAACCATAAGATGCGTTACCGCAGGACAGACCCGAATCGGGCATATCTTTACTCACAGCAAGTTCCCCGTTCTCTTGAAAGGTAAATACCTCCTCCGCATTTGTATCCTTCCATGTGCCAATAATATCTTTTTCGTTCTGAATGCGATTTACTTTACCGACACATACAATGGCAAGTATAACTACACCAACAGTCAAAGCAATGCCTGCAACTCTCTTTACCAGTTTCTTTTTACGCAATTTCTATTACCTCCGTTTCAGTTGCTTTGTTAGATTGAATGATTACATATTGCTCAATTTCAGTTCCTCTACAATTTCCACCTTTGATACGCTTCTGACAGCAAACAGCATAGCGATACATACCATAGCACCGACCGCCAGAACTGCAAGAGCATAAATACCACCGTTGATATAAAAAGCAAATGGTGTCATACCCGACGATATGAAGTAGTAGATGGCACAATGAATCAAAAAGCTCACAGGCAACGCAAGAACCAATGCTTTTACGCCGTACAAAACAGCTTCAAGCAATAGCGTACATTTCAATCCTTTGGCAGTCATACCAACAGAACGCAGAACAGCAAATTCGCTTCTTCTCAAATGAATTGTATTTGAGATAGTGTTGCAAACATTCAAACTGATAATAACCGTCATCAGGATCGAGAACAGGCAGATTACCAGTTTTGCAATCGTATATACCTGTCTGGAATTATTCGTTGCGGCTGCAATGTCCACAGTTTGCGGAAATCCTCTGTCAGCCAGACAGTCCATTGCTTCTTTATGCTGTGCTGTCTGTATTCTCATTTCCACATAGGCGTTATCATCTATCAGCCAGTTAAAATAACTTAAAGGCACAATGAGGACAGCTCGATCTCTCACAAACATGGATTGGATATTTGCATTTTCTTCTGAAACGATTTCTTCCACGATAATCGGCAAGGCATCCTCGGATGCCCCCAACGGAATGATTTCAGTTCCCGGTTCAATAAGAAACGGGGAGCCTGCAATCACTCGATTTTGACCCGCATTATAATATCCCATTGTCTGATTGAGCAGGATTCCACGATTGGAGCTGCCAGTCATAATATGAAAGCCATTTTCCTCACAAAAGGAAGTAAAATGTTCTTCGTCCAGTCCTACGACATATACCTCTGCTTTCGTACCATTGATAAAATATCCCTGCATATCAGGATTGATTTGTTCCTGCGAAAATTCAGCAGTCATATATCGCTGAAAAGAATAGGAAACATCCGCAGTGATATTTTCATCCGATAATGCCCCGATTGCGGTAGGAATATCTTTGTATTGAATCGTCGAAATCACATCAGTATAACAGGAACCGTCCTCCTTCATGTCCAAGGATGTCTGATAAAGCATAAAATCAGACAAACTGTATAAGGAAAGGGCAATTACCACCGACAAGAAAATAGAGCCAGTAATTGCTCGGAAGCGTTTTGGATTACGCTTAATATTTTTAGCTGCCAGCGAACCATAAATGCCAAAAACCAAAGAAACGATTTTTCCATCACGGAATTTCTTTTTTGATACCGCATTGTTAGACTGGCGGATAGCTTCAATAACTGTAATTTTAGCAGCTTGCTTCACAGGCTTTCTGCTTCCGAAGTACAAAGAAGCAATGCCGGATAATCCGCTGACGAGTAGGATAAGTCCGTTTACCTTTAAGGACAGTTCTACAATGCCAAAAGTGAATGTTTCTCCAAAAGCTGCCCTGACCACACTTAACAACAGAGCAGACAGCAGTATGCCGACAACCAATCCCAAAGGTATGCTTACCACACCCAAAAGAAAGGCTTCTAAATATACACTAAGGCGTTTTTGCCCTTTTGTGGCTCCAATACTGGATAACATTCCCATCTGCTTAATTCGTTCCTGCAAGGAAATGGAGAGGGCGTTGCTGATCATTGAAGCGGATGCAGCCATCAAAAGGCAAATGACCATGACTACCAAAGCAATCAGTTTGGCAGCTCCTTTGCCGCCGGTAATTCCATGATAGACTAACAGTTCAGAATGAAACTTTGCTACATGACTGTCTACTGCCGCAGCCACTTCTTCGGCTTCTGTATAGATCGAATTGGATAAATTCTTTGCCTTGACATACGCAGCAAAATCGGATGCCGTTTTGTCAACGCCTGCAAAGGCATTATAGTTTGCTGCGATTTTTGAGTCATTCACATCTGACAGAATACCAACAACTACATACGCTTTCTCTTTCGTTGGAACGAAACTTTCTTCTTCGCCCCTATAATTTGTCAGCCCGGAAAGCTGGGCATTATATTCATCCCAAATTCTTGAACCAAGGGTTAAAGAAATCGTATCTCCAATCTCTGTGTTCATATTGTTTTTCTTCAAAAAAGATTCTGAAATAACAAGCTCATTTTCATCTTGCGGGAAACGCCCCGCAAGCAAATACTGATTTAACGAAAATCTTTGGGTAAAGTTCTCGTCAATCTCGCCAACGGAGAGCATTGTACTGTTGGATTTCTCCCCGTAAAAACTGTTTCCGGCAAAGCGGAGAAGCGAAACCTCGCCTACATTGTTTTGACTATATAGCTCTTGAACCTGCTCCCAAGTCAAATCCTCCATGTAGTAGTCATAATCGCCACCATACACTTTTTCTTTCTCTTTCAAAAAATCAACCAACGACCATCCCCCACAGAGAATAGCGGTTATCATACTGATTGACAAAAGAATGGTTAAAAGTGTGAGTAGGGTACGCTTTTTATTCGACAGCAGATTCCTGAGTGTAAGCGTGAAAATCATATTCATCAGCGTATCACCTCATCCCTCACAAGTCTGCCATCCTGAATTTCCAGAATACGGTCTGCCTGCATTGCGATTTCACGGTCATGGGTAATCAGGATCATTGTCTGGCGATAGACTTCATTGGATTCACGCAGAAGTTTCATAATATCCCTTGTGTTCTCCGTGTCCAGATTTCCCGTCGGCTCGTCCGCAAGGATAATCGCAGGTGCGTTAATCAACGCTCGTCCGATTGCCACTCTTTGTTGTTGACCGCCGGATAACTGACTTGGCAGGTGCTTTCTACGCTTTACCAGTTTGAGCGTGGATAGCAGTTCTTTCAAACGCTCCTTATTGATTTTACGCCCATCCAATCGAATCGGCAGCGTGATATTTTCCTCGACAGTCAAAACCGGGATCAGATTATAAAACTGATAGACAAGCCCAACCTGCCTTCTTCTGAATACAGCCAATTCATCTTCGTTTTGCTCATAAACATCCTGTCCATCCACAAATACTTTTCCCGAAGTTGGTCTGTCAACACCACCTAAAATGTGCAACAGGGTAGACTTGCCAGACCCAGATGCTCCAATGATTGCAACAAACTCTCCTTTATCGACGGAAAAAGAAACATCTGACAAAGCATGGACAGGAGCATTGTCCATTTCATAGGTTTTGCAGATATTCTCTACTCTTAATATTTCCATAAAAAGTTCCTCCATATATTTTTGCAATTCAGTATAGCAAAGCCAAGTGACTGCTTCATTACTTTTTCATTACAAAAATGTCACTTAAAAAGGGGCTGCATTAAGCAGTCCCCCGATAAAAGCAGATTTCAAATTCTGCACCGCCTGACTTCCGGTTTTTCGCCTGGATGACGCCGCCCTGATTGACGATGATTGTTTTTGCCAGAGCCAACCCCAAACCGGCATTACCGATTGTAGAGCCACTTCCTTGATAAAATCGGTCAAATAGATGCGGTATATCCTTTTTCCGAAAACCTGCTCCATTATCCGCTATAATGATCTGTGTCAAAAGAGGTCTTTCTATTGCCTTGATTTCAATACTGCTGCTCTCTGGTGAATGTTCGATACAGTTTTTAATTACATTCCCCAAGGCTTCAGCAGTCCAATCAGCATCAAGAGCAAGTTTCAGTTCTGCCGGAATCACTTGCGTTATTGTCTGCATTTTTAATTCTGCCGCAATCTCCAGAGGACGAATTGCTTTTTCTACCACATCTTTTAAGTATATCTCCTGTGGCTTTAGAGTAATCGTTCCTGCATCCAGCTTGGATATTTTCAGAAGTGTGGCTATCAGCCACTCCATTCTTGATAAGAGCATAGTCTGTTTGCGGATCAGCTCATACCTTTCTTCGTCAGTCAGTTCCTCATTACACAGAGAAGCATTTAGGATATTCAGCGATGTCAAAGGTGTTTTTAATTGATGTGAAATATCGGCTAAAGCATTCGCCAAATTACCTTTCTCCATTTTCAGAGCTTCTGCCTGTTCAATAAGTCATCTTGTCATCTTAGATATTTCATCATGTAAAACAGATAATTCGCCTTCTTGAAACTGCCCAAAAGAAATCGTTTCATCTCCATGCAGCAGCCTATCAATATGCAAACTAAAATCAGCAATTTTCTTGTATCTCTGATATGTAAAAAAGAGGGAAACTGCACTTGATGAAATGATAGCCGACAGAACAATCCACACAGCTTTGCTATCAACGATAATGCCAATGCCGCCCCAAAATAGAATAAGAATACTGCTGACAACAATCTGCCTTTTAACTTCTTTATTTCTGATAAAGTCCATATCAACCCACCTTATAGCCAAGCCCACGAACGGTAATTATGATTTCCGGCTCCTGTGGATTGGTTTCAATTTTGTCACGCAGCCTTTTCATGTAAACAGTCAGCGTATTATCATTGATAAACTCTCCGGTAGTGTCCCATAAAAGCTCCAACAATCTTCTGCGAGAAAGGACAATACCTTTGTTACGCAAAAAGACTAACAGCAACTTATATTCCATAGCAGACAATAAAATCTCTGTTCCGTTTTTTACCACGGTTGCTTGATTTGTGTCCACAACTAAGTCATGGTAGCTGATAATGTTTTGCGTGTTCTTAGTTCTCCTTAATACGCTGTTGATCCTTGAAAGAAGCTCCCTTGGTCTAAATGGTTTACTGATATAATCGTCAGCTCCCATGTCCAGTCCTGCCACAACACTATATTCATCATCAGACGCCGTTAAGAAAATAACCGGCATAGTTCCTCTTTCTTTAATTGCAGAACAAACAGAAAAGCCATTTCCATTTGATAATTGAATATCCACCAAGGCTATATCGTATTGGTCGTTATCCAATTTTTCTATTGCTTCTTTTTGCCCGGAAGCACTTTCGATTTTGAACCCTTCATTTCCTAAATAGTCCGATAATGAGGATACGATACTTTGGTCATCCTCCACTAATAATAATTTACTCATCATGTATTCTCCTTGCTGAAAGGATTTCTGGCATCATTGCCTTTTTCGTTAGGTATAAATTCAAGAATATCATCAACTCCGCAATGGAGTGTGTTGCATATCTTTTCGATGGTGTCAAGGGAAAGGTAATTATCTCGTTTCAATCGGGTTATGATGTTGGCACTAAAACCTGCCTGTTCCATCAATTCCGCATTGCTCATACCCTTGTCAATCATTAAATGAAACAACTTTTTATATGTTACCGCCATAGCTTACCCTCCTTGTGCTTACATATTCTATTATTATATCACGCAAGTGTGAATAAATCAACACTCTTGCGGTAAATTCGTAGTTCATATTAGCTCCATAACGCATACTTTTCCTTTTTTGGGTAGGTAAGGACTTTATACCTTGACGATATGTAACAGTCAAAACATCGGGTACAGACCCGACATTTTGACCGCAAACAGACCCGAAAAGCTACATTATCCGTTCTGACCGTTAAAACCGTTTTGCTTCGCCAATTCGCTTGCTTTTCGTCTGCGTTCCTCGCTCATGGGCGGCTGAAAGCGGATAGACAATCTGGACTTGTCAATCCAATAGGACACACCGCCTTGCCCCATACTCATATCCAAACGGCAGAGGTCGGGGTACTTCTTGCTGAACGCTTCAAGGCGTTTCCGAAGTCCGGCATTGTAAGTCTGGATATGAGCTTCTTCGTCTGCTTCATTAAACAGGACGATTGTTTCTTTCTCATACTTCGTCAGCTTACTCATAAAGCCCCTCCATAATCGGAACAGGATAGCTGTCCGGCACATACTTGTGGTGAGCAAAGCGTTCCATTTCCACCCTCATGTTGTAGAAGAAACAGCGATACCAACGGTCACAGTCCTTGTCATTCAACTTGACTGCCAGAGCGAAAAACAGCTTCTTAGCCGCAGGGTCGGGAGCAAGTGCAGCCACAAGACGCAAGCGTTGAACGGTCGCTTCTCGATTCGGACAGCCAAAAGCATAAAGAGCTTTCTTTTCATTGATGTTCATATTCATAGTGGGTTCCTCCTTGAAAGATTAAGATTTAAGGTTAATAAAAGCAACAAGCATTTCACGAAGAACGAAACACTTGCCGCTTGAATTACGGTATTAAATTGTCGGGTTCAGACCTTGTTTTTTTAATCCTCTTTGGGATTGAGTGGATATTCATAGGCTTCTTTCATAAGTAGCAATCCTGTGGACAGTCCGCACTTAAAATGCTCGGTGCTTTCGTACTGCTGAATAATCGTCATTCGCTGATGAAGCTCCTCCACTTTGGAAAAGTCAGCTTTTGAAAACCTGTTCGCCAGTTCGTCCATAAGGTCGGCAATGGCTTTGACCTCTGCCTTGTAGCCGTCCTGTTGCGGTACAATGTTCTCCAATGGGTACATATCGCCGCCGAAAATCGCTTCCATAATCATTTAATCACCCCCTCCGCTATAATGGCAGTAAATCATTTCATGCTTGACAATTTCCTCGGCTCGGTTGCGGATAGAGTTCATAGACTGCACCCACAACATCTGATTTTCCGCTTTCATTTGCTCTGTCACGCCCTCGGCTCTTGCCATCTGCTCCATAATCAGAGAGAAGCGGTCATTTGCCTGTTCGTTCAGATCCGCAAGGACGGAATGAAGCCGACAGGACAAAACAAGCTCGTTGTAAACGGTGGGGCGGTAGTTCTGCAAATAGGCTTTGTGAAGTCTGCCCCAATGCCCGATAGGTCGCTTTTCCTCCGGCAGCTTCAAATCCGGCACATAGTAATCTCCCACAAGGACATAGTCAATGCCGTTTTCATGGATTCTCGCTTTCAGTTCGTTCATGCTGTGATAGCTCCTTTCTGTGGTTCTCGCTTCGGAAGATTGCTGACAGGGATAAATACGCCCCTTGCAATATCCTCGGCTCGAATGGCATTTTTCTTTTCGTCCATCTCGGCTTTCTTTGCCGCCTTGATTTTGTCCTCATAACGCTTCTGGGCACCGCTGGCTTTACGCTTCAAGTAGTTCTGATGAAGTTTGTCCTTGCGTTCCTCACGCTTGCGGATTTCCTCTAATTCTTCCGGTGTAAGCTCCACTTCGGCAAATGCCGGAGGGACGAAACGCCCGACAAAGTTAAAGAAGATTTCAACCTCTTGCGTAGTCTCTCGACTGCCTTTTCTGGCTCGCTCATGGACAAGGATTTTATCGACAAACTCATTGAGCATGGTATTTGTCAGCTTGTCGAAGTTCTGATACTTGTCAATCAGAGCGATAAAGCGGTCTGCGGATTTCTCATGCTTCTCATAATCTCCGACAGCCTTTTCAAGTGTTGCAATCTCGGCGGTAAGTGCCGCCTGTTCCTTTGCGTACTGTGCATCCAGAACGGCATATCTGGCATCGGGGAGCTTGCCCAATACATTGTCCTCATAAATTTTACAGAGCAAAACTTCCAGTTCTGAAACACGCTGTTTTGCCGTAGCAAGCCTTGTGCGTTGCTTCTTGACCTCGCTTGTCTGCTGACTGGACTGTGCTTCTTGTACCACTCGGACAAACTCGGCTCGCTCATGCTTTGCATACTCGGCTATGGCTCGGAGCATATCGGAGACAAGGGAAAGTACCACATCTTCATTGATACGGTGCTGTGTCTTGCAGAGCGTTCCACAAGGGACTTTTGTGTACTGTGAGCAAGTGTATTGAGAGATACGCTTGCCGTTGTTAGTGCGGTGGACATACATCTTGCCGCCGCAATCGGCACAGTAGAGCAAGCCTGTGAGGGGAGCAGCTTCGCCCCATCCATCGGGGTATCGTCTGACCTTGCTTCGGATTTTCTGTGCAAGGTCGAAAGTCTCTTGGCTGATAATGGCTTCGTGGGTATTCTCGAAAATCGTCCATTCGTCCTCCGGGACATAATGGCTTTTCTTGTCCTTGAAGTGCTTTCGGGTCTTGAAATTGATGGTGTGTCCCAGATATTCACGCTTTTCAAGAATGTTGCAGATGGTGGAAGAACCCCAGCCGTACACATCTTTGAAAGTCTTGTTTTTGTTCACGCCCTCGCCGTGCTGGGCAAGGTAAGCGGACGGAATAAGCACCTTTTCCGATTTCAGTTTGCTGGCGATCTGATACGGACCGTAGCCCTCAATCGTCATGGCAAAGATGCGCTTGACCACCTCTGCGGCTTCGGGGTCAACCAACCATTGGTCTCTGGCTTCGTTCCAGAGATAGCCGTAAATGACCGTGCCTGTGAGGTGCTTGCCGGACTTGCCTTTGGACTGGAAAGTGGAACGGATTTTACGGCTGGTGTCTCTGGCGTAATACTCGTTCATAATGTTGCGGAAAGGGGTAAAATCATCGTCCCCTCTGGCACTGTCCACGCCGTCATTGATGGCGATAAGGCGAACGCCACGCTGACGCAGGATTTCCATAATCTGACCGACTTTCAGATAGTCACGACCCATGCGGCTCATGTCCTTGATACACAGGTACTCCACATTCCCGGCTTCAACCTCTTTCATCATTGCCAAAAATCCGGGACGGTCAAAGCAGGTGCCGCTAATGCCATCGTCCGTGAAATGGACAATGTTTGTAAAGCCCTGCCGTGCGGCGAACTCCTCCAACATAGCCTTTTGATTGGAAATGGAATTGCTCTCACGCTGTTGGTCATCATCTTTGCCAAAGTCATCACGGCTCAGTCGTTCGTACAGAGCTGTGATTTTCTCGTTTTTTCTCATAACTTGCGCTCCTTTCTTCGGTTTTAGGTTGTGTGTTCTAAGAGACTTCCCAACCGCTTGATTAAGAAGTCTTTTAGAGCATACAACACCGGCAGCAAGTTTGTACTTCTTGTACTGTCTTACTGCAAAATGATTGGGTTTATCCGCTTCGAGTTCCTCAAACAATAAATCTACGGCATTTTTGAAATTCTCATCGTCCTCTCTGGCTTCGCTGGCATCAATCATATCAATCAGCATTGCGAAATTCTGCTCCTCTTCCGGAGCTTCATACCAGATATAGGCGATAAGTGCCGTATAGTAGAGCTTTTCAGCCTTGACCCAAAAGTCCTCACCGGATTGCTGTCCCTCTCCTTTGGTGTTGACTATAATCGTGTTTACAAGTTTCAGAATATCCTTTTCGCTCCGTAAATAGGCGAAAGGATTATAGTGCATGGATTTTGCAAAGTTTATGGTATTTAAGACTTTTATTTTATATTTGCCCCTTTTCAGCATCTTTCCGCACTCGACTAATACCGTTCCTTTCGGATCAGTGACGACATAGCTTGAGTGCATCTGCATCAGGTTCGGCTTCACAAAAAATCTCGTCTTGCCGGAACCGGAACCGCCGATGACAAGAATATTTTTATTCCTCGCATACTTCGGCTGCTTTGGTCTGCCTGACATCATCAGCCTCTCCGTCTGGGTTAAAAGGACATTGTTTTCAAACACAGAGTCCATGTATGGCTCTATGTCTTTGGCATTTCCCCACCTTGCGGAACCATACTCCTTGCCATGCCGGAATTTCTTGGCGTTCTTGGCTTTGTAGTACACCACAAGCCGGAGGGCTATGCCGCAGCCTGCTCCAATCAGTAAATCTCTTGGGTGGAAGCTGGGCAGGGGATTGGAAAAAAGCGTATCAAAGCCGTTCATGGCTGCAATCATCTTGGCGGAAGCATCTGCTCCCTCCGATACTCTCCACAGCCACGCCACCTTGTCACAGAAATAGCCTGCAAGGATATACGGGACATTCAAAAGCAGCAGCTTCTTGGCGTCCGCACCTTTCGCCTTTGCTTTCAGATTTTCCGGGACAGCCTTTAGGTCTTTGGTTATGCCTGCAATGATGCTGCTCATAGGCTCTGTCCCCTGTCCTTATTTTTCTCCCGGCTCCTCTCCCTGTTCTTATCCTGTGACACTGCTTCCCTGAAATGCTTTAATTTCTCCCTTACGGAAGTCCTGCCTTTCTTTTTCTCATTACCATAAACAAATTCCTTGAATGCCTGCGACAGTGCATCGGCATCCCTGCCCTTGAAAAATACCAGATACTTGGGCGGTTCGCACGTCCTGTCTTTCTTGACAGCAAAATCAACATTATATTTACGAGCTACCCGCTCAAAGGATTTGATGTTGCTGTCCGTCACTTCGATAGACGATACTCCCACGCCCTCTCCCACCAGCTTTTTCACAGAAGTTTTACCATGCGATTTCTGTGATTTCTGCTTCTGATGATTCAGATAAATCCGCATTGCAGCTTTCAGTACGCTGGCACTTAGTTTTGAGGTCTTAATCACAAGGGCGATTGTCTTTTGCGTTACTTCCTCCTGCATAAGTACCTCCTGATCCATTGTTATCTGACTGTAAGCTCCGCTAAGGTGGAACATACAGCCGATGCAGTAAATATTTCATAAGCTCTCCTTTCCGCTTTTGGACATCGTGTCCAAAAGTCTGTAAACGCAAAAAGGGCAGCTATAAACCTTTATGGTCTATAACTGCCCTGACGCTGTGTACCATATTTAATTTATCTGTACCGGATTACCGGACACTGCTTTGTCTTTTTACCTGTTTTCCTGCGTTCCAAAGCAAACACCATATCCCCGGTACGTTCAAAATATCCAATATCTTTCTTCCAGCTCATACCGCATTTGCAATGCTGCAAACCGATAAACTGCTGTTTCATTTTCCTGCCGCACTCCGGGCATATCTTATTGTTGCTTCCCCTCTTTTTCTTTGGTAAATCAGGCTTTTTCTCCTTTGCGGGCTTTTCCTCCGGTATTCCGTTTTCCCTGATACGGATTTCATAACGAGGCATCTTTAAAAGATATGCTTGGTAAACCTCATCAAAGGGAACCCATACCGCCTGTGATTCCAGCTTTTTATAAATACGTTCCGTAATTTCCCTTGCTGCTTCCTCTGTGGGCATTTCCCCGTTTTCTTTATAATAAGAGCAGGTTTCCCGAAACATTTGGTCAGCAATTTTCATTTTCTGCTTCTGCTTTAAATCCTTATAGGTTTTATTTGGCTGCTTCTGCCGCTTATATGCAAGCGAATGATGATTTTGTTTCATATAATCCCTCTTTAAAATAAATTCCGCTTCAATTATTATAACAGAAGTCTTTTTATCATAAAATATTTTGTCTGTATTTATTATTCCAATAACATAACCGTACACATATCTGCCCGGATATGATTCTTCTCCATTGAAACATTATCGAAAAGCAATGCCTGAAACAGCACATCCCGCACATTATCAAGCAAAACGATCTTCTGCTCCTGCTCCGTCAGGTGTTCAAATTCCACGCCATCCCACACAATAGTTTTTCTTGCGGCTTCACAATAAGCAAACAGACCGAGGATATATTTATTTGACATAATAAAACCATAGGTTTCCTGCCCTTCATAGATCATTCTGTATCTGTCCGTTTCTTTCTCCGGCAGGCTGAAAATACACTGTACCGTTTCCAGACACACCCTGCCGTCATATTCCGGCTTCAGTTTTCTTTTATATCTCTGCACTTTTGTGTAAACTTCTTCCCGTTCCACGACGGAACGGGTGCGCTTAAACTGCGGCTTTTTGCAGAGCATATCCAAATCCATATATACATTGTTGATTATGCTTTTCCCTGCATACTGCCCGAAGGTTCTGATCCGCAGCAGATATGTAAGAACTTCATTTAACTTTTCCTCTGATATGATAAACTGAAAAGGCTTACTGCCAAATTCCATCCGTTCAAAAGCCAGCGGACAGCTCCCCTTTGCAACCTCCCTCTCCATTACCCTGTTGATATCTCTCATTGATTCCATTGTTATCTTCCTTTCCACCTTTAGACATCGTGTCCAAAAGTCATTGAACATAAAAAGGCAGCTACAAGCTGTCTGCTCATAACTGCCCTTACGCTGTGTTGCTTATAATGTAATTCCTGCCTTTATTGCAAAGTCGGCTTTTCTGTCTGTAAGTTCCTTCTGTTTTTCCTCCGGCAGACTTTTTAATACGCCGCCATAACCTTTCTCCATCAGCGGCGTTCCCTTTGCCATTAAATAGAGCTTTGTATCAAGCCATTCCTGCCACAGATTTTCAAACATACTCTGACTATCCGTGAAGGTTATCACATCATCAAAGCCCTGCGGCTCCTTGTAATACTGCAATTTTACAAAGCCGTATCTTCCTGCATCCATGACAAGGATATTCTCAAGCCCATACAGCTCTGCAAACGCCTCCGCAACCCTTCTGCACTTTTCCTGTTCTTCTTTCGTGATATATACTTTCTTCTCCATACCGCACCGCCTAATCTATTTTTTAAACCATTATCCACCTCTGGACACTCTGTCCAAAAGCTGCCTGTGAATATATTTATTATCTCCGCAAAAATCTTTCCAATTCTTTCAGACAATCCCTTTTTCCTCCCAGCCGCCGCCATACATATCATGCTGTACCTCCTGCTGATAATAATGGTTCATAGTTGAGGGAGCATTATAAAGTGCTGTAACCATGTATGCCTTAATGTTGGTTATCTTTGTGACAGTATCGTGCATACAGCCGATCACATACTCCAGATGCCCGCTGTTGAGCTTCAGGAATTTCGATTTTACAAGCTCATATGGGTAATCCTCTCCCGCTATTCTGACCGTTTTACGCTTTACGCATACCACTTCACAGATGACCTCAAAAAGCTCCTCATACAAATCCCTGTCCTGCCTTTTATCATACTTCATGTGATGCTCATACTCAATATTCTGCTTAATCAGCTCTATGTATGCGTTCACGTCCTCCATCACATCAATCTTATCGTTTCTCTGCTCCGGGTCTCCTGATTGATTGATAGGATTGTTATAGCTCATGTCAGTATTATTATAGTCAGTATAATTAGGGGCTGGTTTTCCGACCTCTTGAAGTTCGTTTTCCCGACCTCCTGAAGTCTGATTATCCGAATCCTTGAAGTCGGTTTTTCCGACCTCTTGAAGTCGGCTTCTCAAACTTCTTGAAGTCGGTTTTTCCGACTTCTGCAAGTCGGCTTCTCCGTCCTCAGTAAAAGCACCTTTATCGCCTCCCTGTTTATCCGGCTGCTCATCATTTTCCTCTGGAATAACAAAGTTCTTCACATAAATAATATCCGGCTTGCCAAGTCCCCTGCGTATCCGTTCCACCAGACCGATCCCTTTATTGGTATCTAATTCGGCAAGGACTTTTATCGCCTTATCCTTGCCGCATCCCAAATCCTCCATGATACTGTCCACCGTATAAATGATATACGCCCTGTTTTCATCATCAAGCCAGCCATTTTTCATGGAAAGTGCCATACGGTCAAGCATCAGTCCATAGAGGAGCTTAGCATCGCTGCTAAGCCCCTTAAACCTCTCGTCCTTAATCAGCAGACGTGGAACACGGTAAAACGAAAACTGCTCCGCTTCGATTCCGTAGTAATAATCGAATTTGATTGTACCGCCCATTTTCCGTGCCTCCTTTACTGCTTGCTCACGCCATTTGCGGCGTTCCATTCCTCCAATAGCTGATAGATGATATTTTCTATTTCCTCACTGGAATACTCCTCCGTAAAATATCGGCTGATCCTCTCGCCTTTGATTGTGACCTTTCTTTCCTTCGGCTTTTCCTCCGTCAAAATGAGCCTTACCATTGCAAGGGTCAGCTCCCCGTTTTTTCCATACTCCTTCAGTTTTGCCGACTGGTGGGTGGAAATTGCTGCACCTGTTTCCTCCAGAATGACCTGTACCCATTCCTGCGCCTGTTCCGTGAGAAACGATATGTCAACGCCCTGCACCAGACCGATTTTCTTCTTATCGACCATATCCAGCAATTCATCAGACAGACGGGCAAGCCATATATACCTTTGCACCGTCTTTCCACTCTCTCCGGCAGCTTCCCCCACTTCGTCAAGGCTGCTTCCGCTTCCCTTTTTGCCCTGATGTTTCATGGCTTCATACTTCATTGCATAAGCCCTTGCTTTTTCGCTGGGTAAAATATCCTCACGCTGAATGTTGGTATCCACCATGATAACCGTTGCTTCATCATCGCTGTAATCCCGCACGAACATCGGCATGGTGGAAAGCCCTGCCAGCTCGCACCCGTGCTTCCTGCGGTGCCCGGCAATGATCTCATAGCCGCCCCCTGCCCTCGGTCTTGCAATACCGGGCATTAACACACCATAGTTTCTAATGCTCTCCACGGTTTCCTGCATCTTTTCATCGTCAAGCACCTTGAACGGGTGTCCCTTAAACTCATGCAGCTCGGAAAGCGGTATCTCCCGCACCTGCTCTGTGCCTGCCGGAGCTTGGGAAGCTCCGAACAGATCATCAAAACTATTTATTTTGACCTTTGATGCACTTCCTGCCTTACTCATCACGAAGCACCTCCTCCGTCAAAGACTGATAGGCACTCGCCACTTTCCCCTTCGGGTCATGCCGATAGATGCTGACACCTTCTGCTGAAATTTCCGCAGCCCTTACGGAAATCGGGATACTGTTCTGAAATATCCTAACCTTGCTTCCATAATTCTCAATCAGTAATGCACTGATGTCCTTTGCATAGTTGGTGCGGTTATCCACCATCGTCAGCAGAATCCCCTCTATCTCCAGTTTTGGATTGATCTGCCGCTTTACCCTGCCTATGGTCTTGATAAGCTGCTCCAAACCTTTTACGGGCAGATATGCCGCCTGCACGGGAATTAAGATACTGTCGGCACAGGCAAAGGCATTTATGGTTATCATGCCAAGCGAGGGCATACAGTCAATCAGAATGTAATCGTAGTCCTCCCTTACCTGCTCTATGTAGGAACGCAGCACCAGCTCCCTGCTCATGGCATTCACAAGCGATACCTCCAGACCGGACAGCTCAATATTTCCCGGCATGAGGGAAATGCCCTCCTCATGCTCCAAAATGCCGTATCCCTTTTCCATTTCCTCATCATTGATAATATTTGCCATGACCGTGGCAAGCGTGACCTCCAGCTTGTCCGGTTCCGTAAAGCCTAAACTTGCAGTCAGGCTCCCCTGTGCGTCCGCATCGATCAGCAGGACTTTCTTTCCCTGCTTTGCCAGCCCGATTCCTAAGTTGCTTGTGGTGGTGGTCTTACCCACACCACCTTTTTGGTTTGCAATTGATATAACTTTACACATGATACATTCTCCTTTTTCTATGCTGTTTTCTATGATTTCTCTGCTACATTGCTCTTTCTTACTTCCACATACGCTCTGTAAAACTTCTTTGTCCCCTTGTTCGGGTACAAATCTGAAAATTCGGTAACTTCAATTTTGGAATTATTGTTCAATATCTTTCCGAACCAAGTAATATCGTTCTTCGTTCCCATCAGTCTGACCTTTAACATTAGTCTGCTCCTCCAAACAGGGCATACAGCTCCCGGTTGTATCTTGCATACTCCGGATAACGAATCTGTACCGCCTGCCAAAAATATGGTGCGTAGGCACAGCAGAACAGTTCCTCCACCGTGTAATTCCTGCACTCGTCAATCTGCTCCTCCATATCCTCATAGTCAAAAACACTCGGTGTACCATTACAGTACAGATTAAATGCCATTCTGACTACTTTCACGCTTCCGCTGGTCTGCCAGCCTTCCTGCAGGCATTCCGTTTTCACGCAGCCTGTCTTAAAATCATAAATGCTTTTAATATTTCTTCTGGTATCGTCACTGATGCCAAGACAGTAGCAGAGTGCCTTGTGGTAAACATCCTGATACCTTACCTCTTTTAACTTCTCGTAATAGAATTTCTCATGTGCATCGCTGATAAAAATAATGTTTTCTTTCTTTTCTGCTCCTAACGCTGTACTGTTCATTGTATTTACCTCCAAATTTTATTTTTGACCATAACAAAAGGACACTCCCAAATTCTCACTTGGAAAGTGTCCTAAAGGTACATACCCTATAAAATTAAATGTCGCACAAAACGTATTATCAAGTATTATTCCGTATTATACGTAGCAAATTTGTAGTAAATTTGTAGTAAATCACAACTCAAAATCGCTGAAACCCTTGATTTTACTGGTTTTCTTTACTCAAAGTTTTCATCGTCGGGAACAGCAATACGTCACGGATTGCCGGTGAATCTGTCAACAGCATAACCAGGCGGTCGATTCCATATCCGATTCCACCGGTAGGTGGCATACCGATTTCCAGTGCGTTCAAGAAATCTTCGTCGGTATGGTTTGCTTCCTCATCACCGGCTTCGAATGCGGCATCCTGTGCTGCAAAACGCTCACGCTGGTCAATCGGGTCATTTAACTCGGAATATGCATTACACATTTCCCATGTATTGATAAATAATTCAAAACGTTCTACCTTGGTTGGGTCAGACGGTTTCTTCTTGGTAAGCGGAGAAATTGCTACCGGATGATCCATGATAAAGGTCGGCTGAATCAGTTCTTTCTCACAGAATTCTTCGAAGAAGAGGTTGATGATATCACCCTTGGTATGACGCTCTTCGAATTCAATGTGATGTTCTCTTGCCAGCGCCTTTGCAGCTTCATCATCTGCTACGGTATCAAAATCGATGCCGGCATATTTCTTGATGGCATCGTTCATGGTCAGACGCTCAAAAGGCTTTCCAAGGTCGATTTCAATGCCATTGTAAGTAATCTTTGTAGTGCCGCATACTTTTTCTGCAAGATAACGGAACATGCTCTCGGTAAGTTCCATCATGCCTTCATAATCAGTGTATGCCTGGTATAACTCCATCAATGTAAATTCCGGATTATGGCGGGTATCAACACCTTCGTTACGGAATACCCGTCCGATTTCGTAAACACGCTCCAAGCCACCAACAATCAGTCTCTTTAAGTATAACTCAAGAGAAATACGGAGTTTTACATCTTCATTTAATGCATTGTAATGTGTTTCAAACGGTCTTGCGGCTGCTCCACCTGCATTGGAAACCAGCATCGGAGTCTCAACTTCCATGAAGTCACGTCCAGCTAAGAAATTACGGATTTCCTTGATAATCTGGGAACGTTTGATGAAAGTCTGCTTGGATTCCTGATTCATGATAAGGTCTACATAACGCTGACGATATCTGGTATCGGTATCAGTAAGTCCGTGGAACTTCTCCGGTAAAATCTGTAAGCTCTTGGATAATAAAGTTACCTCAGATGCATGGATAGAGATTTCTCCGGTCTTGGTCTTAAATACCTTTCCTTTGATTCCTAAAATATCTCCGATATCATATTTCTTGAAATCTTTATAAGAATCTTCTCCGATTTCGTCTCTTGCGACATATGCCTGGATGCTTCCCTTTAAATCCTGTACATTACAGAAAGAAGCTTTTCCCATCACACGTTTGAACATCATACGACCTGCGATAGATACCTCTTTTCCCTCAAAAGCATCAAAGTCGTCTTTGATATCTGTGCTGTGGTTTGTTACATCATATTTGGTTATCTGGAACGGATCTTTTCCATTTTCCTGAAGTTCTTTTAACTTATCACGGCGCACCTTGATTAACTGGTTAATATCCTGTTCCTGTACGTTCTTCTGTTCCGCCATCTTTGTTCTCCTAATCTATTAGTTTGATCTGTGGATTCCTAATACTTTATATTTTAAGTTACCCATCTGGGTCTCAACTTCTACTACGTCACCAACGCCGGCACCGATTAATGCTTTACCAACCGGAGACTCGTTGGAAATCTTTCCCTTTAAGCTGTTTGCCTCTGTAGAACCAACAATTTTATATTCCAGTTCCTCATCGAATTCCATATCAAGGATTTTTACCTGACATCCGATGTTAATCTTGTCTAAATCAACTTCTTCTTCTACTACGACTTCTGCATTCTTTAAGATTTTCTCGATCTGTTCGATTCTTGCTTCGATATCACGCTGCTCATCTTTTGCTGCATCATACTCAGCGTTCTCAGATAAGTCTCCCTGCTCTCTTGCTTCTTTAATCTTCTGTGCAACTTCTTTTCTTCTGACCACTTTCAGATTCTGTAACTCGTCTTCCAGTTTCTGTAAACCCTGATAGGTCAAAATGTTTTTCTTATCCATGCTTATTAGCCCTTCCTTTTATAGATTTTCTATTCTGCATAAAATTCTCGCTCTAATCGATCTGAAACCGCTTCACAGCCTGTAAAACCGGTTCCCTTAACAATCATAATATTATACCCAATAGGTACTTCAATGTCAAGATTTGCCCGCTGATACCAGTTCCTTTTATAAATGGAAATATAGATACTTTTTTCCGATAGAAATTCTTCCCGGATTCTTCCCTCAGCTTCAAAATCCAGTATCAGTCTGCCCTCTTCCGGACCGGTTCCCTTTTGAACTGCATTTTCCTCTTTTCCAATCACTTCTACAATCAGTCCCATCTCTTCATAAAGATAATCCATTTCCTTCCGGTGACATTCCGGCTGGCCGGTGCAAAGCGTATATGCATTAAGTCCCGGATAAAGCTGTCGGAGCATATACTGTTCTTCCTCCTGTCTTAGATATGCGCCATCTTCCGCATCAATGACAAATAGCCGCATGTCCCGGTAGGAAATGCCTTTCTGCTCTAATACTGCTTCGATTATTTTCCGAAAAAATGCATTGCAGGGAAAATAAATTTCTTTTTCAATCAGGTCATCCTGATGGCTATTCCTGTTTTCTGATTGCAGATTGCTTTTATTCCTGCGTAAAAGACTTTTTAATTTTTTCCACCATTTCATGCTTCATTATATGATGCAAAGGTTTCTAATAATTCCTCCAGCTGTTCGTAAGTCTCCACTTCATTGAGCAGGCTTCGAAGCCTGGATGCATGCTTGTAGCCGCCGGTGTACCAGGCTGCGTGCTTACGCATTTCCCGCATTCCGGTAAATTCGCCCTTAAAGGCAATCTGCATCTTTGCATGACGCAGCACCATATCCACCATTTCTTTGGCGGATGGCTTCGGCAGTTCTTCCCCCGTTTCTAAGAAATGGTTAATCTGTGCAAATATCCATGGATTTCCCTGTGCTCCCCTTGCTATCATCAGCCCGTCACAGCCGGTTTCCTGCTGCATCCGATATGCATCCTGCGGTGTAAAAATATCACCGTTTCCGATGACCGGAATCTTTACTGCTTCTTTCACTTTCCGGATAATCTCCCAGTCCGCTTTGCCGGAATAATACTGTTCCCTGGTCCGTCCATGCACCGCAATGGCAGCTGCCCCGGACTCTTCCGCAATATGTGCCATCTCTACTGCATTGACATGGGCTTCATCAAAGCCCTTTCTGATTTTTACCGTCAGAGGCTTCTTTATGGCTTTCGCTGTCTTTTCGATGATTTCACCTGCCAGAATCGGATTTTTCATCAGTGCAGAGCCGTCACCATTATTGACTACCTTTGGCACCGGACATCCCATATTGATGTCAAGAATATCAAACGGTCGATGTTCGATACGCTTTGCCATCTCGCTCATAATTTCCGGGTCGGAGCCAAAAAGCTGCAGGGAAACCGGATGTTCCCGCTCATCAATGGCAAGCAGGCTCTCGGTGTTCTTATTATTATAATAAATGCCTTTAGCACTGACCATTTCCATGCAGATAAGTCCTGCTCCCTGCTCTTTGCAAAGTACACGAAATGGCAGGTCTGTTACCCCTGCCATTGGTGCTAATATCAAATTATTATCAAGTGTTACATTTCCTATTGTCAGTTTCATCGTTTCTGTTTTGCGTAAATAAGACGCATTCCTTCTAATGTCAGTGTCGGATTGTAGTACTGAATATATTTTGTCTCATTTGCGATGATTTTACCCAGTCCGCCGGTTGCAACTACTTTTACATCCTTAAGTCCGGATTCTTTTATCATATTTTTTACGATATATTCTGTCTGTCCAATCTGTCCGAATATCAGTCCTGCCTGCATACTGCTGATAGTTTCTCTTGCAAGGATGGTAGACGGTTTCTTAATCTCGATTTCCGGAAGCTTCGCCGCATCTTCCCAGAGTGCCTTTGCAGAAATGCGGATTCCCGGTGAAGTTACTCCTGCGAAGAAATCTCCATTTCCATTGATGAAGTCATAGGTGGTTGCTGTACCATAGTCAATTACTACAACCGGTCCGCCATAAAGCTCATATGCACCTACAGCGTCTACAATACGGTCTGCGCCAATCTGTGCCGGATTCTCGGATGTGATACGGATTCCTGTCTTCACGCCCGGCTCCACCACCATTGGCTGAATCCCAAAATATTTAATCATTCCACTGCAGAGGGAGTGCATCACATTTGGTACTACCGATGAAATGATGGCATCTTTGATTTCATTATGGGAAATCTCGTTATGCTCTAACAAATCAATGATTGTAATACCGTATTCATCAGAAGTTCTCTGCATTTTTGTTGTCATACGAAATGTTGTGATTAATTTTTCCTTATCAAACACTCCGATGGTAATGTTGGTATTTCCTACGTCAATTGCCAGTAACATATTAGTCCTCCTTATCCTCTGTGAATTCTTCTCCCAGGAAAAATACACGGTAATACATTTCAAGCGATTCAAAGAGCTCTGTCTTTTCCCGCTGCATCTGTTTGATTTTTAACACACTGCCGATTTCATCATAAAAGAAATCTCCATCCTCACATTCCGTCCGGAAATTAAGAGTTCCCTTTTTGTCAAATATGAGCTGCAGTGTTCCTCCGATATCCTCTGTATACAGTACACAAAGAATATTCAAATCCTCTTTGATTCCCTCCGGAAGTCCGTTAAACAACGGATTCAGATAGAATTTCTTGGTATAAGCGCTGGAACCGCATAAAACGATTTCTTCCTGCTCCATATATTCATACTCCTTTTTTTATTTATGCCTTTTTTATATCTGGTAAATGTGGCTTTTCCTGTCTATCCTATAAACATCTATCTTTATGCATATCTATACATATCCATAAATCCCGCGGACAGATACTTCCCCGGAAGACACCAGTTTTCTTGCTTCCCAGGTATCCACGATTAATTCGCCCCGGTCGGTAATGCCCTGTGCCACTCCCTCAAATGGCTCTTTCGGGTCTAACACTCTTACCTTCTGTCCTTTATTGGCAAGGCTTGCATCGTATTCCTTCCGCAGATCCCGCAGATCCTGATATGCCATAAACCGGTCATAATAATGCTCGAATTCTTCCCAGACAGCTTCTATTAATGCTGCACGGTTTACCCGTTTTCCACTTTGCAAAAGAAGCGAGGTGGCATTCTGCGCAATTTCTTCCGGGAAACTTTCGTTGTTCACATTGATGCCAACGCCTACCACAATATGGTTTACATAATCCATCTGTGCACTCATTTCTGTCAGGATTCCTACTACTTTTTTCCCGTTGATGACAATATCATTTGGCCACTTTATCTTTGCTTCCATACCGGTGCAGCGGGTAATGCCCTTTGCCACCGCCATGGCTGCCACCAGTGTCAGCATGGATGCATTGGAAGGATTCAGCTCCGGTTTTAAAATCAGCGTCATAAAGATTCCGGTTCCCGGCAGGGAACTCCAGCCTCTTCCACGTCTTCCCTTTCCGGCATCCTGCTGGTCTGCCACCACAAGGGTTCCATGTTCTGCACCCTCTTCCGCCAGACGGCTGGCCCTTACATTAGTAGAATCTGTTTCATCATAATAATAGATTTTCTTTCCAATCCAGTCTGTTTTACGGATGCTGCTCAATTCATTTTCGCTTAAGATATCCGGTGCGCCTACAATCCGGTAGCCCCGGTTCTGCACCGCTTCAATTTCATAGCCATCCTTTTTCAACTGATTGATTGCCTTCCACACTGCGGTTCTTGATACACCAAAGCGTTCACAAAGCTCCTGTCCGGAAACATAACCTTCCGTTTCCCGCAATGCTGCAAGTATTTTTGCTTTCATAGGTTCTTATTCTCCTAAAGTTGCAAGCATAACTGCCTTAATCGTATGCATACGATTCTCTGCTTCATCAAATACGATGGATTTCCCACTTTCGAATACTTCATCGGTTACTTCCAGCTCGGAATATCCGAATTTCTCATAGACATCCTGTCCAATCTTGGTCTTAAGGTCATGGAATGCCGGGAGACAATGCATAAACAACGCCTGCTCTCCTGCATTATCCATCAGCTTCTTATTTACCTGATATGGCATCAGGTCTGTAATACGCTCTTTCCAGGCCTCTTCCGGCTCACCCATGGATACCCACACATCGGTGTAGACAATGTCTGCGCCCCTGGTTCCTTCCATGGCATCTTCTGTCAGAGTAATGGTTCCGCCTGTGCGGGATGCCACATCTTCACAATATGTAACCAGCTTTGGATCCGGGAAATATTTCTTATTGGTACATGCCACAAAATGCATACCCAGTTTTGCACAGGTTACCATCAGGGAATTTCCCATATTATAACGGGCATCTCCCATATATGCCAGCTTTACGCCCTTTAATCTGCCAAGATGCTCGCGGATGGTCAGCATATCTGCTAACATCTGGGTCGGATGAAATTCATTGGTCAGTCCGTTCCATACCGGTACGCCTGCATATTTTGCCAGTTCTTCTACGATATCCTGTCCATAGCCACGATATTCGATTCCGTCAAACATACGTCCCAAAACTCTTGCAGTATCCGGAATGCTCTCTTTCTTTCCAATCTGGGAGCCTGACGGGTCAAGGTAAGTTACGTGCATGCCAAGGTCATGGGCTGCCACTTCAAATGAGCAGCGGGTTCTGGTACTGGTCTTTTCAAAAATCAGTGCAATGTTTTTGCCAATCAGGCTGTCATGCAGAATACCCTGTTTCTTCTTTGCTTTCAGGTCTGCTGCCAGATCTATCATATAGAGGATTTCTTCCGGTTCAAAATCCATCAGTTTTAAGAAATTACGTCCTTTTAAATTCATTGCTTTTTCCTCTTTTCTTCTTACTCTTTGATACAAAACGGGCTGTCCTACATAGATGTGGCAGCCCGATTTCATTTTAGGTTTATGGTTTCCTTTTTAATTATTTATCTCCGGCAACCTCTGTAATTGATTTTACCAGCCCTGCAACACCCTGTATCTCAGATGGAATGATAATCTTTGTTGCCTTTCCATCCGCAGCCTTTGCAAAAGCTTCTAAGCTCTTAAGCTGTAATACAGCATCGTCCGGTGCTGCTTCTTTTAAGAAACGAAGTCCGTCTGCATTTGCCTGCTGAATCTTTAAGATAGCTTCTGCCTGACCTTCTGCCTCTTTTACGGTTGCTTCCTTCTGTGCCTCTGCACGTAAGATTGCTGCAGTTTTCTCTGCCTCTGCGTCTAAGATTGCAGATTCTTTCTTACCTTCTGCTACAAGAATCGTAGATTTCTTCTCACCTTCTGCACGAAGAATTGCCTCACGTCTTTCACGCTCTGCCTTCATCTGTTTCTCCATGGCATCCTGAATTGCCTTTGGTGGGATGATATTCTTTAACTCTACACGGTTTACCTTGATTCCCCATGGGTCTGTTGCCACATCTAAGGAAGCTCTCATCTTGGTATTGATGGTCTCTCTTGAAGTAAGGGTCTCATCTAATTCCAGATCGCCGATGATATTACGAAGTGTGGTTGCTGTCAGATTTTCGATTGCCATAATCGGATTTTCAACACCGTAAGCAAATAACTTCGGGTCTGTAATCTGGAAATATACAACGGTGTCAATCTGCATGGTTACATTATCTTTGGTAATTACCGGCTGTGGTGGGAAATCAACCACCTGCTCTTTTAAAAGAACTCTCTTTGCGATACGGTCAATAAACGGTGCTTTAAAATGTAATCCTACGCCCCAGGTTGCAAGATATCCGCCCAGACGCTCTACAACAACTGCATTTGCCTGCGGTACAATCTTGATACAGGATACAATAATTACCAGTACAAGTATTACTAAAATGATAAGTGCTATTAATCCTTCCATATTTACCCTCCAAAACTTATATTTTGAATAACTATTCACATATTACTATACTTTTTCCAAGATTACAACAGGGTGCCAAAAAACTTCTTTTGACACCCTGACTTTATACTCTCTTATATTTTCTTACATTTTCCTAGAAAAATACATGGTTTCCGATGACTACTCCTGCCTGACCGGAACTTGCACGACGGAAACTTAACGCCCCACCGGTATTATCTACACCGGATAATGCTTCCTGTGCTGCCTGTAAACAGCTTCCGCTGACACCGCTTGAAATAACGGATGCAACTTTTCCATTTCCTGCCGGTGTAAACTGACCGCTCTGGTAAATTACATCGTAAAGACTGGATGGATATGCTCCACTTCTTAAACGGTTCATAACAACTGCTCCGACTGCCAGCTGGCCTTCATAGCACTCACTTCCTGCTTCACACTGGATTAATGCTGCAAGGAGTGTTACTTCATCACAGTTTGCTGCTACAGATGCATTCTGTGTTACCATGGTTGTTGTTGTCTGTGCAGCTTTCTTTGCTGCCTCTTCTGCAGCTTTCTCGGCTAATGCAGCTCTTTCTTCTTCCATGGAAACTGCTGATGCTACATTTAAGGATACCGTTACATAATCTGCAGATACAAATGCAGTGGAATTCTTTAAGCTGACTGCAACCCATCCTTCCGGAGATTCTGTCTGTGTATCAACTACAAGCTTATCTCCTTCTGATGCTGCCTTGATAACAGATGCATCCGGATTTGCTTCACTGCGGACACGAAGACCGCCGGTGGTTACGGTTGCCACGGTGTCACATACGGTCTGTGCATAAGCATATGCTTCCTGACCTGCCACACAATATTCGCTCTTTACATATCCGTCTACAGAACCGGACGTAATATGATACCAGCCATCTAATGTCTCTACGATATCAGCTGCTGCACCTTTATATAATTTTCCAATTACTTCAGACTCTCCATCTGCGGAGCTTCTTATATATAAGAAATCATCCACATCTGCCATAAGCTTGCTGTTCCATGCCTGCTGCTCTTCGCTGAGCTGTGGCTCCTCTTCCTGTGCTTCTGCAACAACCACTACATCTGCACGTTCAATGGATGCCTGCTCGGTTGCCGCGTCTCCCAATGATGCCAATTCTTCTATAATGCCGGCGGAGCCATCTGTCTGTACATCTGCCACAGCTTTTGTTTCCTGCTGCGGTTCTGGTACATTTTCTACTGGTGCTGTCTGCATAACTGCTGTGACTGCGGTTACAACGGTAAGCATTACTGCTATAATTGTGCTCTCAATCACTCTTTTTCTTAAATTCATTTTGACCTCCATAACATATACCCTGTTTTTCTTTTTTTAAGGATTATTAACAAGTATATGTCATTTTATTCATTTTTATTACATTTATTACAAATTTGTTACATCACGGATTATAACAAAGTAATTTTTATTTGTCAAGTTTCTGTACTTTTTATCCAATTCATGGTATAATTTCCTATAATAATTACGCATAATCACTAGAAAAAGTTTCATCTTTTTTCGTGATAGTAATAAGGAGGATGTATTTACATGAAGGAACGTAAGCAAAAAGATTCTGCTTTGAAGCAGAATCCAGTAAAGGCTCCAAAGCCTGCGAAAGCGCAGAAAGTGCCGAAAGCGCCAAAAGTGCCTAAGGAGAAGAAGGAGAAAAAGTCCGGACTTCACTCCATGCGCTTTAATGTTGTACTGTTAGTTCTGCTGAGTATTATCATCAGTGTTGCTTCTCTTCTGATTATGATTATACCGGTTGCTGATAATGCAATTTCCACTCTGGCAGAAAGCTATATGCGTGATGTCTGTGATACCTGCGGTTTAAATGTTGATGCTGCCCTGAACCGGAGCGGTAACATTATTTTAAATCAGGCATATCTTGAAACTCTGATCGGTGATGTCCGCATCAATGATCTGGATTCCAGTTACGCCTATGTGGTTGGTTCAGATGGAACCATGATTTATCATCCGGATGAAAGCAAAGTCGGACAACCTGTAGAAAATCCCGCAATTAAACAGGTGGTAGCTGATTTGGAAGCAGGTAAAGAACAGCAGGATGGTATGGCACTCTATGAATTCAAAGGTGCTGAAAAATATGCGGCTTACTATGTTACTTCCAATAAAGCAGCTATTTTGGTCATTACTGCTGACCGTGGAGATATTTTAAGTGCTAAAGATGCAATTTATGCCCGCGCCGGTGGTGCCGCTATTATTATCTTTATTGTACTGGGAATCATTTCTTTCCTTATTGCAAGTAAAATGACCCGTCCGATTGTAGAGATTACCAATGTTATCAAACGTTTCTCTTCCCTGAACTTTGCAGAAAGCCCGACTACTATCCGCATCAGCAAACGTAAGGATGAAACCGGGCAGATGGCAAGAGCTATCGGAGATTTACGTGAGAAGTTAGTTACAATTGTTTCACAGATTAAGTCCCAGAGTGAACTGCTTTACAATGCATCTACTGAACTGGATAACAATGCATCCCACACAACATCAACCGTGGGAAATGTAGAAACCGCAGTAAATGAAATTGCTACCGGAGCTACCAACCAGGCTTCCGAAACCCAGAAAGCTACCGATGATATCGTTAATATGGGTAACATGATTGAACATACCAACAGTCAGGTTGAAAATCTTACAAGCACTGCTAACCTGATGCGTGAATCCAGCGAGGAAGCTGCTGCCACCCTGAAAGAACTGGACAACATCAACCAGCAGGCAATTGCTTCTATTGATGTTATTTATGAACAGACCAATATAACTAATATCTCTGCCCTGAAGATTAAAGAGGCTACAACTTTGATTTCTTCCATCGCAGAAGAAACAAACCTGCTTTCCTTAAATGCTTCCATCGAAGCTGCCCGTGCCGGTGAGGCAGGACGTGGATTTGCCGTTGTTGCATCGCAGATTCAGAAACTGGCTGACCAGTCCAATGAATCTGCAAACCAGATTGACCAGATTATCCATGCTTTGATTGAAGATTCTGAAAAAGCAGTTAAGACCATGGATGAGGTTAAAACTATTATGAACCTGCAGAGTGAAAACGTACATAAGACCGGTCAGGTATTCGAACAGGTTCGTGATGGAATCAGTTCTTCTATCAGTGGCGTAGGCGAGATTGCTGCCAAAACAACACAGCTTGATAAAGCCCGTGGAGATGTTGTGGATGTCGTACAGAATCTTACCGCAATTGCCCAGCAGAATGCAGCAAGTACCGAAGAAACTTCCGCTTCCGTTATGGAAGTCAGCAATGTTATGCAGGAAATCATGGAAAATGCAAATCGTCTGAAAGAGATTGCTTCCATCCTGGAAGAAAATATGAATTCATTTACTTTATAATATGCAATAGAAAGAACTCCACCCGGCTGGATATTCCAATCGGATGGAGTTCTTTTTTGCTGTAATGCAAGGACTGATTCAAATTTAAATGATTTTATCTTATCCTGCTTCAGCAGTTTTTATAAACGTTTCATTAATGCTTCTCTTGCTTCTTCATAACCTGGTTTTCCAAGTAATGCGAACATGTTCTTCTTGTAGCTTTCTACACCTGGCTGGTTAAATGGATTTACTCCAAGCAGGTATCCGCTGACACCACATGCAAACTCGAAGAAGTAGAATAATTCTCCTAAGTAGAATTCGTTCTGCTCTGGAATCTTTACCATGAAGTTTGGAACCTGACCATCGGTATGTGCAAGAATGGTTCCGTTCATTGCACTCTTATTTACAAAGTCCATATCTTTTCCAGCAAGATAATTTAATCCGTCTAAGTCAACCGGTTCTTCCTGAATTGTAATATTGTGCTTCGGAGTCTCAACGTTCATAACAGTCTCAAACATAATTCTGGAACCATCCTGAATGAACTGTCCCATAGAATGTAAGTCTGTTGTTAAATCTACAGATGCCGGGAAGATACCCTTCTGGTCTTTTCCTTCACTCTCTCCAAATAACTGTTTCCACCATTCAGATACATAATGAAGACTTGGCTCGTAGTTGCAAAGAATTTCTACTGCTTTGCCTTTTCTTAATAAAATGTTACGAACTGCTGCATACTGTAATGCATCGTTCTCTGCGAAATCCTGCTCTAAAGCAAGTTTTCTTCCTTCTGCAGCCCCATCCATTAATTTCTGGATATCTGCACCACTTACTGCGATTGGAAGAAGTCCTACAGCGGTAAGTACAGAGAAACGTCCTCCGACATCATCCGGTACTACAAATGTCTCATATCCTTCTTCATCTGCAAGATGTTTTAATGCTCCCTTTGCTTTATCTGTGGTTGCATAAATTCTCTTTGCAGCTTCTTCTTTACCATATTTCTTCTCTAACTTCTCTTTGAAGATACGGAACGCGATTGCAGGCTCAGTTGTTGTTCCTGATTTAGAAATAATATTTACGGAGAAATCACGGTCTCCTACTACATCAAGCAGTCCCTGTAAGTAGCTTCCGCTGATGCTGTTTCCTGCATAATAAATCTCAGGAGTCTTACGAACATCCTTAGATACATTATTATAGAATCCATGTCTTAAGAATTCGATTGCGGCTCTTGCACCAAGGTAAGAACCACCGATTCCGATTACTACTAACACTTCAGAATCAGACTGAATCTTAGCTGCTGCTTTCTGAATTCTTGTGAACTCTTCCTTATCATAATCTACCGGAAGATCCAGCCAGCCCAAGAAATCATTTCCGGCTCCGTTTTTATCCAATAACTCTTTTTTTGCATTGTCTACAAGTTTGCTCATATAGCCAACTTCTTCTTCACTGATGAAGGAAGCTGCCTTTGAGTAATCAAATGTTACTTTACTCATTTCAAATTCACTCCTTTGTTTTTTCTATACACAATTCCCTAATTATGAATAAAATTTCATTAGAGTTTATTTTATCAAACCTATATGCATTTATCAAGGAAAAATTTCCTTCAAAACAGCATTAAATACCGCTTCTTCCTGCTGTTTTCTCTTCTTTTCAATAGAATCCCGCATCAGTTCTTCCTGTCTCGATACCAATGGTTCTTCTTTCCCACTGTCTTCTGTTAATATGACATTCAGATAATCTTCTACTTTTCCCTGTATCATTTGTAATCTGCGGTCTGTCCGGTTCACTTTAACCAGAACCTGCAGAATTATTATCATTTGTAAGAGCATTCCTGCCAGAATTATGTAATTTGCATATTCATACACCAAATTCACGAAAGCTCCCATTCTTATAACCTCTTTTCCTTTTTCTTTCTATTATAAAAAGGAACATTCCATTTGAAAAGAGGACAACGCCGTGTTTTCGCCGCATCTTTTTCCATTTTTCCCTTTGTTTCTGCGGTCTTCTACAAAAGTTGCTGATATTCTTCCCCATCCAACATATAGCCGGAAAGGCAGCAGCCATATTCTTCATTTACGCTGATAATCCGGTTATAGGACCCCGCCAGCAGAATATCTTTTAGTATCTTCGTATCCATTCGCTCATTGATATTTCCAATCCAATAACGGATACCTTCTCCTTCAAATTTCCACGGAAATTCCGGATTCCATTTTGACACATCTTCATTGCCGGGAATCGATACAATCCGTACCGTCTTTCCATAGCCCCGATAACGTTTTAAAATCTCTTCCATATTTTTGTGCATATCAATATTTCCCAAAAACAGTACGCCCATTCGAAGGGTTCTGCTCTCCCTGGTAAACTGGTTCCGGAGCATTCCATAATCATTTCGCTGGATACATTTTAACATGCATACCGTTCTGCCGGCATCCAGATACGGAGAACAATGATTTTCCCTGCCAAAAGACTGTTCATACATGGCACCATTGATTTTACTTCCGCTTTCTTTTACCTGACCCGGACCTGCATACATAATAACTGTTGCAAATGCTTCCAAACCGTAAGTCTTCTTATATGCCTCTAATAACCGTTGCATTCCCGCCTGATACTGTGCATTTTCCGGATGACGAAGTGCCCTGTCATAGCCTTCTTTCGTATAATATCTTCTGGTAAACTGATATAGTTCCATTACATTCATTCCATATGCAGAAAAATAAAATACCCACTTATTTTCAATGATGCATCCGGCCTTGACCACCGGAATGTATTCCCGTTCCATAATCTTTATCGTTTCTAAATCCTCTGCATCTGCCAGTTCGAAATAATTTCCTTTTCTGGCATTCTGCACTGCGTCCAGGGAACAGGGCGGACAATTTCCATATAATAAATAGACATTTTCCACCCCCATATTCTTTAATGCATGGTAAGGATGCCGGATGAGGCAGGAAAATTCTAATCGTTTTTCCGGTGACATTTCCGGCTCCAATATCCATTGTTCCGGTAATACCTTCTCTTCCATATCCTGTTCCTCCGATGTCCACTGCTCCACCAGCATCCGGTGAATCGGTGCTACATAAGGCATAATCACCGTCTGAATCGTCGTATTTTGCAATAGTGCATACAATATGCCAAGACAGTCCCTCGTATATTCTCCTACTACCACAAGATCTATCGGTGCCCCGGCCAGTCTTCTGATGGTTCTTTTGTCCAAGATACCGATGCCTGTTATATCATTTGTTCTGCTATTGTCTTTGCTTCTTACACCGCCGTTTATGTTACTGTTCGTAGGATTTCCGGATAAGTATACATAATTCACACTGCAGTCATTCTCCTCATTATAGATACTGCCTGCCTGAATCATTCCATTTTCCACATTTTCAAATAAGTACCGATAATATAATGCTTTCATTTTCACATACCCCCCGCTTTATTTTTTGGTATTTTTACGATTGTATAAGATTTTAAATTGAGTTGACTTTTTTTACCAAGAGTATAATATATTATTCAACAAATCATTTTACATTATAAGTAATCTGATATTAAAGAAAGGATTCTTTTCATGAAAAAAATCGTTTTAACAGGCGGTGGTACCGCCGGTCATGTAACTCCAAACATTGCTCTTTTTCCTGCTTTAAAAGAGGCTGGTTATGAAATCTCTTATATCGGTTCCTATGCCGGCATGGAAAAACAGTTAATTGAAGAACAGAACATTCCTTATTATGGAATTTCCTCAGGAAAACTCCGTCGTTATAAGGATCTCCGTAATCTCACAGATCCGTTCCGTGTAATCAAAGGCTACGCACAGTCTGTATCTCTTTTAAGAAAAATCAAACCGGACGTTGTCTTTTCGAAAGGTGGATTCGTTTCCGTTCCTGTCGTTCTCGCAGCGAAACGCCTCCGTATTCCTGCTATTATTCATGAATCCGATATGACACCTGGTCTTGCTAATAAAATTGCAATTCCGGCAGCCTGCAAGGTCTGCTGTAATTTCCCGGAAACTGTAGACTATCTTCCAAAGGATAAGGCAGTTCTTACCGGTTCTCCAATCCGCCAGGAACTTTTAAGCGGCGACAAAGAACAGGCTGCCAGACTTTGTGATTTTACCATGGATAAACCGGTTATCTTAGTAGTCGGTGGAAGCAGCGGTTCCAAATTTATTAATGATGCGGTACGTGGTCTCTTAGATGACCTGCTTGCCAACTATCAGATTATCCATCTCTGTGGGAAAGGAAATATCGATAAATTATATAACAACCGTTCCGGCTATGTCCAGTTTGAATATGCCGGGAAAGAACTTCGGGATATGTTTGCTTTAAGCTCTCTTGTCATTTCCCGTGCCGGTGCAAATGCAATCTGTGAATTGCTTGCTCTTCACAAGCCAAATATTCTGATTCCACTGTCTGCTGCTGCAAGCCGTGGTGACCAGATTTTAAATGCCCGCTCTTTTGAAAAACAAGGGTATAGCTATGTAATTGAAGAAGAGAATCTGACCAAAGAAACCTTAGATGCTGCCATTAAGAAAGTCATGACAGAAAAAGAGACTTATATTTCTAATATGAAGTCCAGCCAGCAGTTAGATTCTATTCATACCATTCTTAAGCTCATTGAAGAAGCCAGTGAGAAAAAGAAGAAGAAAGCATAAGTGCAAAAGGTGTAAAGTCCTGATTCTATATAAGACTTTACACCTTTATTTTTATTTTTTCTTTTTATTTTACTTTTATCATATCCAGAATTTCTTTCATTTCATCATCAGAAAGCTCTAATGGAGTATATTTTAAAATATCATCATTCTTGTCTCCCTTGTATCTTGGAATCAGATGCATATGGAAATGAAATACTGTCTGTCCTGCAGTCTCTTCATTGTTCTGAAGTAAATTAAATCCATCACAGTTTAATTTTTCTTTCATATGAACTGCCATTTTCTTAGCAAGCTTCATTGCTTTTGCTGCTACTTCCTCATCCATTTCATAAAGATTTGCAAAGTGGTCTTTGGGAATAATTAAGGAATGTCCCTTTGTTGCAGGATTGGCATCCATAATGACACGGAATGTATCATCCTCATATACGGTATTTGTCGGAATATCGCCTGCTGCCAGTTTACAAAAAATACAATTATCGTCTTTCATGGTTACTCCTTCTTTCTATTCAAAAATAAAAATCTGATCTAAGGTACGCAATGTCTTAAAGTTTCCTTTTGCAGTCATCTCACCGGTCATAAATGCTCTCTGGAATGTCATTCTGCCAGCTAAAATATTATTCATGACTTCTCCCGTAAGTTTCGCATATACATCTACATTTTCCTGTTGTCCATAATAGCAGTTTAACTCTTCTCCTGCTACTTCGACTACCAATGGTTTCTTTTTCTCTTCAATCATAAAGAGATAGTTCGCCGTGAAATCCCCCTGTGGCACAAAATGGCTTTCTAATTCTGTAATATATTCTGTCTGCGTGTCATTCTGCTGTACACTTAACTTATCCTTAAACATGGACGCTAATTCTTCAATATCTTCTTTCTGTTTCTTTACGTAAGAATCATCTGCCACGTACTGTGATAACTGCTCACTCTCCTGTGGTGTTAAATCCATCTGCTGTGTCCGCAGGATGGTTCTGGTTACCGCCTGATTAGAAGTCGGCAGACTCTTCTGTTTCTGAGAAATTGTACGATAAAGATTTTCTGCTTTTTTCTCAATAATCAGGGAATAGTCATGATTCATTTCAAAGCTTACCAGATCATCTACATAGCCACACATTCCACTGCACGGCAGACCGCCTAAAATTTCCCATGCATTGGACAATGTCAGTTCTCCTTCACGTTCTCCATACGTGGTTGACATAACGATTGGCTGCATATAGGTTGTCTTAATCTTTTCCTTGTCTCCGTAAAGCCAGCAGGAATCCAAAAACTGCTGCATATAACCACCGATTCCAAGCCACTCTACTGTCGTTGCCAGAATGATTCCATCTGCATCCTTTAAGGTCTGCGGCAACGTAGAGATGCTATTCTTGTGCTCGTATATATTATATCGTTCCACACTGACACGAAGCTCTTTTAAAACTTCTTCCATTTTCCCGATTACATATAAAGTAGGATCATCCAGAAGTCCTCTACCACCGTAATATATATTTACTTTCATTTCTGCCTCCGTATCTTAAGTTTTTCATCTTACTCATTCAATCATATATCAACAGTATATAAATTTTCCGGAATAAAATCAATCCTTTCTGCGATATAGAAGCAGTGACAGGAAAAATCCGCTAATCAGTCCGCCTACATGACACCAGTTGTCCACTCCGGTACTGGTAAATCCATAATATAGGCTCAATGCAATCATAATTACAATTCCTCTGATATTCAGTTCTTCTACCCTTCCTCTGTTGGCAATTATTACCCAGAGTAAAGCTCCAAATACACCAAAAATGGCACCTGAGGCACCTGCTGACACCGTCAGGGTTCCTTTGCCCTGTGTTACCAGAAGTGAAAGCAGATTACCGCACAATCCTGCGCCAAAATAAATGATAAGATAGCGCCACTTTCCTATCAGACGTTCCAGTCTGTCTCCAGTCCAGAATAATACAATCATATTATTTGCAAGATGTGCCAGTCCAAAATGTAAAAACATGGCTGTAAACAGTCTCCACCATTCTCCCTGTCCAAATACATCCGGCAGAAATACTGCTCCATGTTGTTCCATAAAAGCTGCAGATTCCGTATCGCCAAGTGCGCTCAATGCCAGAAATACTATGATATTTATCAAAACAATGCCGGCGTTACACCAGGACGGATACTGTTTTATCCTCTGCCACAAAGTAAGACCTCGCTTCTCTTCTGTTCTACGGTAATTGTCCATCTGTGCATACCCCTGTGAAGCATAACCTCTTTGCCTCCCACCACCGGATATCTGTTCCTGTAATGCATCTCTTAATCCATAAAAATCTCCCGGCTGGTTTTCAAAAATCATAAGCTGCCCTGTCTGCTCATTAATAAGCCAGGCATTCCGACAGCTGCCACAGAGCATACGTGCCTGTCCTATATCATCTGCAACCAATAACGTCAGTAACTCCACCTGATAGATTGCCATATTCTGTTCACAGCCCGGAATCCTTCCTTCCGGATGAAGAAACAGCTCCTGCAGTTTTGTCTGAATTGCCTGCAATTTTTCTGTTTCCAGTACAAATCCCGGATGCATAAAGACTCCAGCAACCACCTGTGCCCTTCCTTCTGTAAATCTATAGTATACCCCAACCTCTTCCGGTGACACTTTGATAAAGGAATATCCCCGCTCTTTTAAACATGCATCTATTTTCTGAATCAATATAACTTATCCTTCTTCCAGTCTTTTATGAATCTGACAATAACACTTTCAAAAGGCACTGTCAACGAAGGAAATATAACCTTTTTCTTAAAGAAATGTAAACCGCTCACGTCCCAGCTGAATCACATCATTCATGCATAACTGCTCCTTCTCCCGATATGCCAGCATCTTCCCATTGAGCCATGTTCCGTTCATGGAATTTAAATCTTCCACATAATAATCCTCTTTCTCTCTGGTAATGCGGGCATGCATGCGGCTGACTCCCTGTATACATACATTTCCATCTGCCTGCTCACTGCTGCCTATGATAAAAGGGAAATACTCCATCCGGATATTCGAAATATCCTCTTTTCCATCATAACGCAGAACTCCTTCCGGAGCCCGCTCCGTTCCAAGATAAACGGTCGGATTTTCCTCCTGCATTTCTTTGTAATCCATAGGTGTACACACAATTGGTTCTTCCTCCTTCTCATGATTTATCTTCCCTGTTAAGAATGCCGGAATCCGGCTGATTGCAGCAATGCATTCCTGCAATTTTTCTTCCATTGCCATATTCCAGCCACGGCTTTGAGCATCCTTCTTATAATATTCATCATCCTTTTCAATTGTATCTATCTCATATTTTTTCCAATACCCCTTCTTTTTCTTTGTAATTGGCTTTTCCTCCACAGCTGCATCTTTCTTTTCCTGCTCCCATGGCATAATGCCCTTCTGCAATGCCTCTACCTTTTTAGACGAAACAGATTTCTGTCGGACCGGTACATAATCCTCTACATCCTGCTGCCGGTACTGATATAATATCCTTAGGATTTCACCCAAAGAAAATCCTTCTTCTGTTGATTTCTGATATGCCTCATAAGATGCAAGAACCATCTGTTCATCTTCATGATTAATCTTTGCCAGAAGATACTCCATCAGCTTTCGGAATCCTTCTGTAACAGGTTCCTGTCTGCCGGGGCAATAGGTGAAGTAGAACTTCTTGGTTCCATTCTCAAGATAAATACTCTCCGGTTCTAATAGAATCCCCTCTTCCTCCAAAAGATATGGTCGGATTTCCTGACAGATTCCCAGTAAAGTTTCTAACATTTTTGCAAACATATCTATGGCAAAATCACTGCTCTCCAAAACATGGTCCAAAGAACGTTTTCCGGTAATTTCATATCGAAACTGTGTCTCCCCTTCTGAAACTACCGGTTCAAACTGCAATAAATTATGAATATGATTCTGCCGGCACATATGAATCTGATATCCGGAATACGCGGGATCTGATGTAATAAACATATAACTCTGATTCAGATTTCTCCTATAACATATCTCCAATATAAATTTCCTCCATACATTCTATTTTGTTCTTGCCGCTTTCTTCTGCCGCCAGCTTTACCCTGTCATGCAGTTCGTAGCTGACTACAATCAGGGTACAAAATATTGCCAATATCATTGGCACTATAACTGCCGCCTCTATGGTATAAGAAGCCGGCAGATAACATTTCTTTTTCCATTGTCTTATAAAATCAACAGAATGAGATATGCTGCCAGCAGAAACGGAATAAAAGGAATGGTGTCTTTTCGTCTTTTTCTGTGCATGAACAGCAATACCAGTGCATACAGAGAGGACAGGAAAAGTCCCGTCAGAAGCAGACGCATGGTATTGATTCCTCCAATGTAAATTCCCGCTACACAAAGTACCAGTCCATCGCCAATTCCAATAATTCCACCAGACACCAGTGACAGAATAATAACTGCTGCCCCGACGGCAATCCCTCCTAACATGCTGTATAATGACTGGTTTCTCTGCCAGAGATGCAGTAAAATTCCACCAATGCCAAAACACAATACCCTTATGCTTTGTATTTCTTTTTTTCGGATATCTTCGATGGAACATATCCCCAACATTCCAAGTACAGAACATATCGTCACCATCCCCTTATCTCCTTGTTATTTGTTATTCGTTATTTTCTATCTACTACTTACTGCTTATAACCTGCTATCTGCCATTTCTTTATCTGATACGTTTCTTTATCTGATACATTTATTTCCTCAGGAAGCTTTTCTCTTTTCACATTTTCCACAGGGTGAATGATTTCCCGCTTCTTCCAGCAAAATACGGTATACGGTACGCTTTAACCCACTGCAGGAAAGACTATTGTGCACTGCCTCTCCATATTCTGTTACAAATACTGTTTTGGTATCTTTCTTTCCTATGCGGCATTTTTCGCAATCTTTATATTTCGCCCCGGAATCATTCCGTAATCCGGATACCGTCTCTTCCGGCACCGCCAGAATGCTCAAATCCAAATAGGTACAGTCCGAAAACCGGTGATAGGATTTCCCTGTTTCTGTAATATAGACATAAGTTCCATCTTCATTTCCACTGCCTGTATAACCAATCCATTTATGCACTTTTGCCCGCTGATCCATGTCATAAGAAAATAGTCCCAATAACTGCAATGGATTTTCAATCCGATAAGATACACATAAATCAATATCATTTCCCATTAATTCAGAACGCCAAAAAGAGAACCCCTTTTCTTCCCCTTCCACATAAATTACCGGTGCTTTCAGTTCTTCTAATTTTCTTTGAAACAGGATTTTTGCTTCTGCAATTGGCACAACGGAATCCAGCCCGCTTTCATGTGTCATATGTGCATGAATGGCACTTTTTCTGGCGGCATATTGCAAGGCATATTCCACATCCTGCTGTAATTCCAATACCCGGAAAAGAAAGATTACCGATAGTATACAGATTACAAACAGTGGCAATGCAATAGCTGCTTCTATTGTCATAGACGCCGTTGTGGAGGCACATAAAGGTGTCTCTTTTCTGTTTGTAGAATTGCTATACAATAGATTTGTATTATCTGGGTTAGAGAGAGTTTTTTTATATTGATTTTTTATTTGAATTCTGAGAAGAGACACCTTTATGCACCCCCTTTCTTCTTTTGTTAATAAACATAGGAAAATGAATTTTTTTCCTGAAAATGATAATCTCCTTTGAAGCTTTCGCCACTTCCAAACCACCCGAAGAACAATGGTTTTGACAGATAACTGCACTGTATTTCCATACTACCAATCATGCAGTCCATCCGAAAATTCTCCCGGTCCGGCAGCCGCCTGATATTCTGCTCCATCAGATTCATTGCCCGATAGGTAAGCTTCTCCTGTCCGGTAAGATATAATAAAATTCTTAAATAATCCCCATAACTTAAACCACTTTCACTGGTCTTACTTTCCTCTTCTTTTGCAAAGGATTCCGACAATGCTCCAACGTCTAATGTCCACTCGGCATTTCCTTTTAAAAAAGGAACCTTTCCACCCTTTAAAAGCGTTTTTACATCTTTTATGCTTTCTGAAAATGCCCATGCCACAAGAATTCCTTCTTCTACCACCTTGACTACCGCCGGATTAGCTGTCCAGCCCGCAGTTACAAGTGCTATGGTATTCGCCAATGCCGTTTTCTCGGCATCCCCTTTCAAATAAATATAGTTTGCCACCTCACGAATCGCCAGCATGCGTTCTGCAACGCCAGCAAGGTTTGCCACATCAGAATCTTTCCCTGCAATGAGATATTCCATCTCATATTGCAACACTTCCGACTCACTCTGATTTCGGTAATCACTAAACTGCTTCAATAAATATTCCCGGAAGAAAAGTCCCGTTGTCATATCCTCCTGCTGTGCCTCTCCATTTCCTGTAAAACAGGTTCTCTTTGCAATATCATCGGATAAATCAATGGTCTGTGTCGATACCGCTGATACATCTTCTACCACCAGTGACAGGATACTTTTATTCTTGAGTTCTTTTACATAATCCAGTGGATTCTCATTCTTCTGATTTGCGCTATTCCGTTTTGTGTTTCTTTCCAGCCCACTCTGTATATCGGTCTCCTGAATAGCAGCTTCGAACTTCTTCTCGATGTCTTTATTGTCTTCCGTCAGTTCCTTTGCTTCTGTTGCCTTTTCATATAATTTTTCAATGGCCGCAATTCCCATGGTACGCTTTACATAATCTGCTGCCTGCCTTCGAAATTCAGCTCCTGCATCATCGGTTGCCATCGTATAATTCGTAATATAGCAGTTCTCTAACTGCATCTCATAAAGATTGGTATATGACATTTTTAAGAATCCCGGCTTCGCCCTAAGGTTCTCTTCTCCAAGTTCCTGCAATGACTGTTCCAGACTGCTAAGTTCCAGCTCTCCTTTCCTGCCTGCCTCCAGAAAGTAGAGATGATACTGCTCAAGAAGTGCGGTATCATACTCTGCCATTTTGGATTCCAGCAAAAGCTCCGTTTCCATTTTGCTCTGCGCCTCTAATCCATAGAGGCGTGCAGATTCCAGCAGAGTAAATACCAGACTTAAAATCATCGTCAATGCAAGGCTTAAAAACAATGTAATACTCCCTTTTTCCCTTGCTCTTTCCATTTTTCTACAAAGAACCGGTCCGCTGGGTAATTGTCGAAAAGATACTGTTTAAAAGAACCGTCAGTTTTGATTTAAAAATAACAATCAGTCCAATCAGAACCACCAGAATCAGAACCACTTCCACAACACCTACTCCATCTTCCTCTTTTAAAAACCGGGTCAGACTTCCTTTTATTCTTTTTACAACGTTCATTGGATTTGTCCGTTTTACATTTACTACACCTTTCATGTTCTTTCCTCCTTTATTTACCTATTGTTTTAGTTACCTATTATCTGCTTACAGCCGAAGCCTGCCACCGACAGCTTCTTACAGCTGCCTGGTAACTTATATGTGCATGGTCATACATGCAGGCACAACAAGAATGACCATAATCACCACCATCATCATTAGCATGGGAAACAATAATTTTGTTCCTGCTTCCTCTCCCAGTCGCTGCGCCATAGTCTTTCGCTGGGAAAATGCATCCTCTGATTCTTTTGCAAGAATTCTGCCGATTCCTACCGTTCCCTTCTTGAGATTCTGTGTCAGAATAGATGCAAACCTGCGATAGGATGCCAGCCCACATCGTTCTCCAAACCGCTCATATGCCAGGCTTTCCCCCATTCCATCCTCTAACTCTCTTCTGGTAAGCAGCATTTCCTCGTAACCAGCACGTTTGGGTAGCCTTTGCTTCTTCCGTTTACTCTCATATGTATCTGTCAGCTTCTTCCACGCCTGACGCAATGACATACCGGCTTCTAATAATAATCCCAATCGACTAACCATTTCCGGATAATCTTTTACCAATTCCTCTTCCCAACGTTTTTTTGCATCCTGCTGTTCCTTTTTCCCACTCCATAGAATCACTACTGCTGCAAATATCCCCAGGAAGAGAAAAATAACCAACGGCTTCTCGGTTTCTTCTTCCCAGCGAAGTGCTACACCATCCATATTCTGTGGCAGCTCCACTTCTTTTTCTTCTGCATTTTGATTATAAAGATATTGTTCTATCTTTTTCCCCAGATTGGTTTCATTCTGGTTTTCTGAAGGATAAAGACAGATGGGAAAGGAATGCTCTGCCTGATTTTTTCCATTCGACAAAATTGCGGTAGCATTCACCACCTGCCCCGGAAAAAGATTTTCTTCCTCTATATTTCCCTGTAAATCAATCCAGATATCCGGTTCTAACTTCCATTCCACAGAAATGAGACCATTTTTAACACGTTCGCATAAAACCACCTGTCCACTGACATGGTCTGCCTGCTGCCCGTTTCGAAATACTTCTTCTGCTTCTTTTTCTGCCTCCGGCAATATCTCTTTCCATTCCGCTGCTGTTAAAGTACGTTCCTGCAGATTTAATACAATCTGCCCTTTTTCCCCACTATCTTCTTCTATATAATTTAAGGATTCCTGATAGTCTCCTTCCCCCGGTTCATTTCTTATTAAACGGTTCTCCTTAAAATGAGATTCCTGCTTTTGCATCCACTCCGCTGCAATTCCCAGTAAAACTGCTGCCAGAAGTACCAGAATTGCCAGCTTTTTCTTTTGCTTCTTCATTTGCTTTAACATATACTTTCTCCAATACGTCTTACGATTTTCTCTGACCAAAGATATGCCAGTCCATAGAGAATAAGACACCCTGTCATAATCAGCACCCCCGCCACATTCCCATACAATGCTTCCAAAAAGCTTCCCGATGTCACATTGACAAATGCCAGTATAAATAAGGGAATTACATTCATTACCTTCTGTTCCATCTTCCTTGCTGTCAATGCTGTCTCTATGGTTTCCTGCAATTCCATCCGGTCTGCCATCTGCCGAACTGTATTTCCCATAATTGCAGTAAAATCCCCGCCGCTCCGCTTGGCATAAGAAAAAATTCCCGCAAACTGCTCTACATCCTCTATCCGGCTCCGCTCTGCAAAATCCTCTAACAGCTGCTCCAATGGCACATTACAGTCCATCTGGTGTATCATCTGGCGCATTTCCACCGCCATATCACTTTCCATGCCATACTGCTGTATCACATCTTTTTTTGCTTCCCGCCACGCATTTTCAATGGAATATCCTGCCCGCATTGCTCCTGCTGCCGATAGCAGTGCATCCTTAAACTGAAGCTTTAAATCATTCTGGCGCTGTATCTTAGCAGAATTCCTTTTGTTTCGAAGAAATACTGGACATAAACCAAATCCTGTAAGAATTGCCAGAGTGGACTGATAAAACAGCCAGCCTATCAGAATATCCAGCAGCAGAAATTCTCCAACATATAATAAAAACTGTTTTTTCCTAAAATGATATTTACGATAATCCGGCAGCCTGTAATTTTTCCTGATAGAGAAGTTCTCCTTTCTTCTCCCAGATTCCGCCGATGCTTCCCTGTTCTTTTTTCTCCTGGAACCGGAAGAGCTCGTGTAAACATACCTTGCCATTTTCTACCCCCTTCACTTCCACAACCTGCAGCAATTTTCTGCTGCCATCCCGGATTCTGCCAAGTTGTATGATAATATCAATGGCCGATGCTATCTGACTCTGGATTGCTGCCAGCGGCATATCCATTCCCATCAGCACCATCGTCTCAAGGCGGCTTACCATATCCATTGCCGAATTGGCATGTCCGGTACTCAGGCTACCGGAGTGTCCTGTATTCATTGCCTGCAGGACATCCAGTGCTTCTGCCCCACGGCATTCCCCGACGATAATCCGGTTTGGCCGCATACGAAGTGCGCTTTTTATCAAATCCCGGATGGTAATCTCCTCTGCCCCCGGAAGCTTGATATCCCGGCTCTCCAGACGCACCAGATTGGGTAGCCCAAGCAACTGCAGCTCCGCTGAGTCCTCAATGGTAACCACACGTTCTTCTTTTGGAATAAATTCCGACAGGGCATTTAGAAATGTTGTCTTGCCGCTTCCTGTTCCTCCTGACACAAAAATGTTATAACCGGCACATACCAGATGCTTTAAAAAATCTGCCACTTCCATTGAAATAGAACCCCATTCTATCAGTGTCTGCATCCGGACAGGCTCTTTGGGAAAACGGCGGATGGACAACGCTGTTCCATCTATGGCAATAGGTTTTAAGACAATATTTACCCGGGAGCCATCCGGCAGTCTGGTATCTACAATAGGATGTAATTCATTTACCATACGGTTACTGCCTCCTGCAATCTGCTGTATGACATCCTGAAGCTTTTCTTCTGATGTAAAGTGTTTATCCCACTGATAAAGCCTCCCTGCCTTTTCATAAAAGATTCCTTTTGTCCCATTTACCATAATTTCTGTAATGTCAGCATCCTCAATAAGATCCTGCAAAATATCCAGCCTCCGCAGGGAATGAAAGATTTCCCGAATCAGATTCTGCCGCATGGAAATACTCATAGGCATTCTATGGCTGTCTTCTTCCAAAGTCTTTTGCACCAGTTCTAAGATTTCTTCATCTTCCATGGTTCTTGAAATGTCCATCCGTTCCATTACCTGATGCTTCAAGCGTTCCTTTAAATTCTCCTTTGTCTCCATCTGAATGCCTTTCCCCCATACATCTTCTTATGCATTTCCTTATGTACTTTCTTATTCACTTTCTTATCCATTTCCTTATCTACTTCTTTCCTAAGGCATTCCTTTTTCATTGCCTTCTTCTCTTTCTATTTCCTGCGCTATCCACTCTTTGAAATAGCCTGCTGCTGCAACCGGACTGCCGGAATTTTCATATCTTTCACCTGTCTGCAATCGTTCCGGAATCTTTATGATCTGAATCTTTCCTTTTACTTCCTGTAACATAAGCTGTTGCTCTACTATATCCATTCCATATTCCTGCTTTAAAAATGCATACACCCTGTCACACTCTTCGATAATTCTTCCCGTATCAGCAAGCTCCGGCTGTATCTCTAATATCACATAATCAAAGGACAATTCCTGCCAGATAATTTCTAAAAGTCTGTGATAATCCTGTGCTTTTACTTCACCCAATAAAACTGCCTGTTCTACCGGAACCATAATGCCAAGTTCGCCCACATTAGTAATTCCGCTCATCACGCTGGCACCTCCATTGGTACTTCCAAGCCGGAGAGATAGCAAAACATCGGATAAATTATGGCTTTCTTCCATTTCCGGCAGCTTCATGCCGCAATATCCTCTGGTATTAATGTATAAAACCTTTCCCTTCTCTGCCAAAACCTGTGCTACAGCCAGTCCTGCCAATAAAGACAGCCCGTCATACCAGGGTGACAGCAGTCCTATGGTACGACCCTTCCTGCTTCCCCGCAGACAGATTTCCGTTGGACGCTCCGCCAGTAATGCATACATTTCCTGCAGGATGACATTGGCAGACTGGTACTTATAAATATGCGGCAATGCTGCCTCTCTTGCTCCCAGCCGTTCTTCTGCCAGACATACCATTTCTTTCTTTAAAGGAAGGGTTTCTGCTTCTTTCAACAGCCCTGAATTAATCAGCCAGATATCTCTTTTTTCTTCATTTAAATCTGCCTCCACACTGTTCCAGTCTGTATATACTTCTGCCTTTGCCACATTTCCTGTCTCCAGAAGATATTCTGCCAGTTTATTTCCATAGGCACTGTCCGCATCGCAGATTGCAATTGATATCTGATTCATTACACCACCCCCAATGTCAGTAAATAGCCGCCCAGTACCGCCGGTGCCAGATGCATGCAGGAATCATCCATACCGGACTGCTCCCGGTAAGGCACCCACTGTTTTTTCACCAGACTGCTCTGCATATAAGTTCTAAAATACAATATGCGCTGTAGTAATGTTCCCTGCCTTATCAGCCGGAACAATCCGTATACTGCTGCCAAACATAAGGAAAAAATAATTGTGTGAAGCACAATAGAATAATCTGTCATGCAGGAGAGTGCCATAAAAAGCTTAATGTCTCCGGCTCCCATTGCATGCATCAAGAATAATAAATAGAATAGAATCACAGGAATTAACATCATTACTGTTACCAGTATAATTCCCTTTTCTCCTTCTCCCCGGATATGTGCTGCATATCCTGTCATCACCCCCATGCCCGTCAGCCAGTTCGGTATTTTTGACTTCCATAAGTCAAAGCAAACTGCCAGTCCAAGCATGATTATCACCAGTATTGTTATAATTCCTTCCCCCTTCGCTGTAATCGCATTATACGATGTACCCATGACCTTGTACATGTCGAATTGGGAAAGTTTTTTCTTTCGTCACATTCCACAAAATATTACATCAGACGATATGCCATAATTCCATAAAGCAGGGTAAATCCTCCTGCTCCCAGCAGTCCCACCGTTGTAAGGCTCCATGGATTCAGTCCCACCATAATATCTATGCCATTCTTCGAAAGCAGCTGGTTGCAAAAGACAATTGCCACCGCTCCTGCTGCCATCCGGACAACAAAATTTAAGACAAGATCTGCCCTTTGTTTTAATATTCCGATAAACAAAACCAGCAGACAAATGCCTATAATCACCATAATTCCTGTTTCTTTACTCATTACACTGCTTAAAATCCTTTTCAAGTATCCATTTCCTTACCATTAACATATTTTTCTGCAAAAAAAAATATTCCTTTTTTTGTATAGATTGGATTTTTCTGATTATACTTAGTAAAAAGAGGATTTATTTTCCATAAAGAAAGTGGGGATCGTATTGTTTGGAATTGTAAAAAACACACCTGCGCCGGATGCCGGCTACCGCTTACTTTTAGATGATTTAAACCGGACAAAGAATGACTTGGACTTCGCATATGCGAATTTTCAGAATGTTGTAGAACCAGATCTGATTGATGCCTATATTTATGAAGTAAATGCCATGCAGCTTAAATATAAATTTCTGCTGCGCCGCTTAAAACAAAAAACAGAGGATTCTTATGCGAAGAATCCTCTGGAAGTATCTGACTCCTGAAAATTTTCATTTAATTGTTCTTTTCCATACGTCATACCCGCATATACCTGCTGGGTATTGTGCATTAAGGGTTCTGAGGTATCCTGCTTTGCGACCTCGCAGAAGGCCTGATACAAACCGCTCAGAACTCTTTTTGCATGGGCAATGCCGTCACCGCTCTGCTGATACATACTGCGCATCAGCTCTCTTCTGCAATAGGAATAAAGCGGATAAAGCTGTGGGGAAAGTTCATATTGAAAATTCAATGCCGCCTGAAGTTCTCCAATCACTGCATCAGCTTTCCGGACGGCTTCTTTGTATACATCAAAATCTTTTTCCTTCAGATTTTTTTCTGCTTCATCAAGATAAGAAAAGCAGATATCATATAAGACCACTACCAGTTCACTGCGGTTACTCTGGGTAATCCTTCTGGTAAAGTCCTGCTTCGTTCTACTATCCATGACAGTCTCCTTTGATTACTGAAGTAACTGTAATACCTGCTGTGGAATGTCATTTGCCTGGGACAATACGGAAATTGCTGCCTGGGACAATACATTCTGCTGTGTATAATTGGTCATTTCCTCTGCCATATCTACATCTGAAATACGGGAAAGTGCAGATGTCATATCCTCGCTGGTCTCATCAAGACTTCCTACAGTAGAATCCAGACGGTTCTCACAGGCTCCGATGGCAGAACGTACGGAAGATACTCTTGCCAGTGCATTATCTAATGCAACGATTGCTCGGTCTGCTCCGGTTACAGTTGTTACATCTAAATCATCCAGATATAAGGTCTCGGTATCAATTTCCGGAATATCTACTTTAATGGTCTGGTTTTCATTGGCTCCTACCTGAAGATCCATGGTTCCAATGTCGGTCACTTCTAATTTAGCAGTACTTCCTGCGGCCAGTCCGCTCTTGGTAAGAAAAGACATTTCAAATCCATCACGGTCTGTAATAGTTACTTTATTGCCATCGACTGCGGCAGTTGCAGTGGTTGAAAATCCGCTTCCTGCAGCATGAATATCTACCTCAGCATTGGTTCCGTAAGATACTGCCGGTGTCATGGAATTAAATCCAAGCTGTGCTGCCAACGCAGCATCGCTGATTGTGATTTCTACTTTGCCTGTCTCGCCATATGCAGTGGATTCAAAGGAAAGCTTACCGCCATCTGCTTTTACGGTAGTCTCGCCTAACTCACCGGCTGTCCTGATTTTCTCAAAGACCTGCTCGTAGGTATCGGTTGCTTCTATTTCTACGGATGAACTGTTAATTTTCATGTTACCGGACGCTCCGATTGTTGCTGTCATATCATTAAATGCAACGGTATCTGCATCCTTCTTTGCAGTCTCAGCTGCCTGATTGATGGTTACGGTATAATCTGCTGCGGTTACATTACTGGATACTGCCATTCTTGTAGCGTTGGTTCCATATACTCTTCGCTGGATACTTCCATCCAGTAAGGATTTGGTATTGAACTCGGTATCCTTGCTGACACGGTTAATTTCTTTCTTTAATTCTTCTACTTCCTGCTGAATTGCTTTCTTATCATCCGGTGTATTGGAATCACTGGCTGCCTGTACAGAAAGCTCACGCATTCTCTGTATCAGGGAAGTCACTTCATTTAAGGCTCCATCGGTTGTCTGTAATACGGAAATACCATCAGACGCATTCTGGGATGCCTGGTCAAGTCCTTCAATCTGTAAATTTAATTTATTGGAAATTGCCATACCTGCCGGATTATCTTTGGAATGATTAATCTTTAATCCGGAGGACAGACGCTCCATTGCCTCGGTTACTTTATTTTCTGTACGCAATAACTGTTTATTTGTAATTACCGCTGACATGTTATGGTTTACTTTCATTTATCTTAATTCCTTTCTTCCATTCATGCCCGCATCCTTGCGGTCTATCGACGTTCCATGTCTTATGTATTCTATATCGGACTACCTTTCTAAGGACTTAACCGCTTTTAGGAAACTTTCTGCCATTCCATAAAGTGTCTTTGTCTGAATTTCCGTATCTGAAGAATTCTTTTCTTCCGTCTTGTCTGTATTTTCAGAAGAAACTTCTGTGCTGTGATGGATTCCATCCTTCTTTATTTCTCCGGTCATGTAACTGATGCTGACTTCCTGTCCCGGCTCCTGTGCAAAAAGACTTTCCCACTCTTTCGCATGGCTTTCAAATAATGCCGTTGTCTCTTTGGATTCTGCTGCAATATAACCGGAAATCTTTTCCTTGCCGGCACGAAGCTGCGCTGCCACTCTTCCTAACCGGTCTGTCTCAAAAACAACATCCACCAGACCTTTCTTTTCTTCACCACGGACAATCTTAAGTGAAACGTTACAGGCCTCGCCCTGTACCAGCACCGGAACTGCATATTCTTCTTTCTTTGCTGCCGCACTTCCCAATGCAATCTGGGTATGCATCATTTTCAGCTCCTGCAAATCAAGGCTTGTAAGATTATTCTCCGACATCATCATGGTCTTCATGACATTCTCTGCAGTATCTGCCAGCTTCCGCTGAGCCTCTGCCATTTCCTTCGGTGTCTTAACTGCCTCTGCAAAATCAGAAAATATTTTTTCTTTGATATTTTCCAGTTCCTCTGACAGATTTTCGCTCCGGTCTGCCATCTTAAACAGACGGTTAAATACCTGATTCCGGTTATTCATATAATCTGCCGCTGCAAGCACCCGGTTGACGGTTGCCGGCATATCAAGCTGTTCTAACCACTCATAGACTTCCTGTGGTGCCGCTGCTGCCTGGGACAGCTCCTGTACCTGTTCCTTCCGGTAAGCTGCCTCTGTTTCTTCTTTCTGCTCCACTTCTTTCATGGCATCTGCAAGTTCTTCCGGTGTCATGGAAAGCCATTTTTCATCCTTCATAAACGGTGCCACCTTCTCCGGTGCCAGTCCGTCTTTCACATCGGAAAGCTTATTCTTCTGGTACGCTCCCTCAATCTGTTCCGTAATGGAAATGCCGGCTCCTTCTTTGGTCTGTACGCCTCCAAAATCATCATCTACCTGATAATCCATGGCACCATGCTTTGCGGAACGAACCTGGGTCAGAAGTCCACGCAATGTAATATCTCCGCCCTGCTGCAGCAAGGCTCCGATTGCTGCGCCGTCTGTCTTTTCTACCTGACGGATCAGCCGGTATACACCGATATAAGCACTTCGTTCTTCTTCGCTGATTTCCTTATTCTGCTCTAATTTATAAAGGTATTTACTGAATTTTTCCTCTTCGGTAATGCCCTGTTCTTCCTGAATCTGCTCAGATACGGTGTTTATCTCTTCAAAGCTCATATCCAGCGGATTCATGCCTTCTTTTATCATGGTACGGACAACTGCCGGTTTTAAATGGTCAAATGCCCGCTGCACTTCTTCATCCGCAGCTTTCATTTCCGCAATATTTTCCGGTGTCAGCTCCATCTGGTTATAAGCTAAGATTCTGACGGCACGCTGATTTCCATAGCTTGTCTCCAGGCCTAAATCCTTTAAAATATCATCCACATTGCGGAATGCCTTGGAAATAGAATCTCCCATGTCCTGACGTGGTGCTGTCATCATGGTCTCATATCGTTCCCCTGCCTTTTCAAAGGTATCCTTTAAGGCAGCTCCATCTTCATAAAGACTCTGCAATGTTGTTTCATCTACCGGATGGATTCCTAGGGCATACGCCGGCATCGCTTTTAATGCTTCAGATGTGTCCATGACATTCCGGAACAATGCCACATCCGCTTCCTTTGGTGCAATGCCATCCCCGGAAAGGAGTCTGCTGTAATATTCATTTTCCTGTGTTTTCAGTTCTTCCACCAGCTGGGACAATTCCATGGTATCAATGGAAATTCCTTTTTTCAGTAAAGAAAGGTTCGCTTCACTGGTCATTTTCAGTCTGGTTTCCTCTAACTGTCTTCTTGCAGTCAGAAGGTCTAAGCCGCTTTTCGTATAAGCTGTTTTATCCGATGCCGCTGAAACTTTTGTGTCCTTGTTCTTTATCTCATCCGCAGCTTTTTTCAGATTCTCAATAGTAAGCGGTTCTCCGGAATTTACCACATAGGCAAGTTCCTCATCCGTTACATTGGTAATGACGTCCAATGCATCCTGTGCCTGATCCTTGAAATCATTTCTGGAAAGTACGACATCCTGCGGACGGATTCCATCGGAAATTGCCTCTGCCGATACCGCTACAATTTCTTCCTCACCAAGCGGAAGCTGTAACTGCTGCAATGTGGATAACTTCTCTAAATTCTCTGCAGTCAGTGGAATACCATTTTCAATGAGCCATCTGCCATCTGCCATATTCTGCTCATTGACATCCATACCGCTTTCGGATATTACGGCTTCTATCTGCTGCTTTAACGCATCATAATCAAGGTCTGTCATCTGCTGCATTCCGGCATAGGTTGCACTCCCGGAAAATTCTGCTTTGTACAAATTGGCAGTGGTAACCGGCAGTTCATTATCCAGCATATATTTCATGCTTCCTTCGTCCGGTGTATGAAGTTCTTCCATCATATTGGCGGTCTCTGTAATATCTTTTACATTATTCTCTGTCACCGGGATATTTACGGTATTCAGGGCTGATTCTATATGCTGTGCCATTGCAGTGCTTCCTGCCATTGCTTCAATCTGGGCATCACTGAGTCCGTCCCCGAAATAGCTGATGTCTTCTCCTGACTTTGCCAGCCGCATCTTCATCTTATCGGTCTCGGTTACTACTGTTGGAATCTCCGTATCCGTCAGGGAAAATCCATCTTCTTCCATTGTCTTTGCGTCTTTTCCCGTAGTATGGTCTGATGCAAAAAGCATCTCATTTTTCATCTGGGTTGCGTCCAGATTAGATGCCTGCTCCCGAATCTCCTCTAAGGCATTTTCCTCTTTTTCCGGCTTGCCATAAGTCGGCTGCTCTAACAGACGGTCTGCCTTTCTGTCTTTTTCTATTCTTACGATGGATGCATCCTTCTTCGCAGCTGCCACATTTTCCTGTCTGGCGTTTCCTGTCACCACTACATTGGCATCCATTTTCTGATTCTGTTCTATCCGCATGAAATTCCTCCATTTTCACGGTCTTATCAAATGTCCTGCTATTTTATTATGTCGGCTGATTGAGTGAAAAACTTAAGAAGGAAGTGAAAAACCAGATAGCCATTTTCTTATGAAAGAAAGAACTATCTGGTTTTATACACTTTTTATTTTATTACTATTTTTCTATAAATTACTTTTGATTTACAGCTCTTCCGGCTTTGTCAAATCCGAAAGGCTCATCTCCTGAAATGGCTTCTCCGGTGCTTCGCCATTTTCCAGTACGCCACCCATTCCCTGACGGCTGATGGTTGTATCATCCGTTACGGTTATGGTCTTTTCTTCTCCGCTCAGTGTAAGCGTTCCGTCATCGGAACTGTATGTTCCAACCTCTATCGTAATGGAATCATCACTGACGCTACTGACCTCGCCATATAAGGTATCGCTTTCCTCTGCCTCCGTAGAAACCTCCGTGTCGGTTGCTGTATTGTTTCCGCATCCGCTTAAAGTTGAAAAACTAAGTACAAGTCCTAACATTATAATATGTGAAGTTTCTATGTTTTTTAATTACAAATTTCCAATCTTATAATTCTACGATTACAGTCTCGTTCTGTACTGCATCCATTCCGGTATGAATCTTCATATCCGGGTACTCATCTCCGTTGGTAAATACCAGAATGCAGGTTTTCTCATATCCCTGTGCTTTGATTTCTTCCGGGTTAAATTCTAAGAGCTTGTCTCCCGCTTTTACTTTCTGTCCTTGCCTTACAAAGTAGCGGAAGCCATCTCCCTGCATATTTACGGTATCGATTCCTTCATGAATCAGGAGTTCTGCTCCGTTTGATAAGGTTAATCCAACCGCATGTTTCGAATCATCCATTAATAAAGATACTGTTGCGGCACATGGAGCAGTAACGATATTTCCTTCCGGCTCAATTGCCAGTCCATCACCTAACGCCTTTGAGGAAAATACCTCATCCTTTACTTCTTCAATCGGAATTACTTTTCCTGGCAGATATGCTTTCAGAACCAGTGTCTGGTTCTCTTCTGCGGAATTTTCTTTATTTTTAAAAATGGAAAACATCTCTATTTCCCGCCTTTCTTTTTTCACTTCTATGCTGCCAAGCCAGGCTGGTTTACATAGCTATAGGCAACATTCTTTCTACTGTTCTTTACTTTCTTTTATGAAATACGCCTTTTCCTTTGTCTCCTTTTCATTGCTTTCATAATCAAGCTGATACAAAAAGGAAAACATGCAATCCAATATAAAATGGAACGCACTGTACACGGCAAAGGTGTCTATCTTTTCTTCATAGGAATACTGCTCCTGAATATTCACCAGAATGACTTCCTGACACATTTTCGCCACGGAGCTGTCTGGAGTTGCCGTAATTCCTATGCAGTACCGTTTATTCTTTTTCAAAAGTTTTAAGCTTTCTACCACATCACGGTTTTCGCCGGACTGGGAAATTGCAAGATTGACGGTGTGCTCCGTTGCCGTCAGTGCATAGCCCGGCAGGAAACAGGAACTCATCGTCAAGTTTACTATTTTACCAAAACGCAGCATTTTCTGTTGAAATTCCAGTGCTACTGTGGCAGAGGTTCCGACACTGAAAACATTAATCATATCGGCTCTGCTCATCCGCTGTACAATGCGGTGCAGCTGGTTATAATCAAATCCAGACACTGTTTTTCTTATAGTCTCATTATTCAATTTTGCAAGTTTCCTTACTATCTGTTCAAAAGAGTCATTCCCCGAAAAAGGATAGTTTGCATCTACTACGCCCTGATTTGCAAATGCTTCATATTCTGAATAAAACAAAATCTGAAATTTTTTATATCCATCCAGTCCCAGCTTTCTACAAAATCTTGTAATAGTAGATGGCGACGAAAAAGTCGCACGCGCCAAGGACTGAATGGACATATTTTTTACATCAAACCCATTTTTCATCAAATAAGCTGCAATACTTTTTTCAACATCTGTAAAGTCTGCCTGCTTCATCAGTTTTTCTATAATCATAGCACTTCCCTTTCTTCCGGCAGCTTTTGCCAAATAATTTTACATTTATTTTAGCAGAGAATCCACCGGAAAAAAAGGGAAGATATTGTAAATTACCAGAAATATACTTTGCGGGTTCCCCGCATCAATTATATTCTAGTCATATTCTTTTACTTTACCGCTCTTAAGCAGGAATGCTGTAATTCCGAATCCCAAAACAATGGATACGATAATTCCTACACAGTACATCGGGAAGTTGACACATCCAAACCAGCCACTGAAAGCAAGAAGTCCTGAGAAGGAGAAGTTTGTTGCTGCAACACCGCCGATTCCAAGAACTAATCCTGCTGCTGCACCGGAAACAATCATTGTTCCAAGCAACCATTTGCTTCTTAAAATGATACCGTAAAGTCCAGGCTCTGTAATACCGCAAAGTGCATTGGTAAATGCTGCTGAACCTGCAGTTGTTTTGTCTCCTGCATTTTTTGCAAATACTGCTACTGCAAGGCAGATTCCAAGTGCTGCGTAGTTACCCATTCCACCTGCTGCCAGTGCTGGCTCAAAGCCCTGCTCTGCCATAATTCCAAGAAGAATCGGAGTAACTGCCCAGTGCATACCAAGAAGAATTACCAAGGAGAATAATCCACCAAATACAATGCCTACAAGAATCTTGCTTGCGCTTACTACACCGTATACGGCATTAATTCCGTTTGCAACAAGTCCGCCCAGTGGTCCAAATACAAGAATGCTAAGTGGAACAAATACAATCAAACATAAGAATGGAACAAGGATAAACTGCACTACCTGTGGCAAAATCTTTTTCAGCCATTTTTCAAAATAACTCATGCAGAATACTGCCAGTAAAATCGGGATAAAAGAACCGCTGAAATTATATGCGGTAAAGTTAATTCCCAATAAGGAAGCTTTCTCACCGGTTACCAGAAGGTCTGCTACGCCAGGATACATAATGGATGCACCCAGTGTTACGGCTACATAAGGATTACATTTAAAATGCTTTCCTGCTGTAAATGCCAACAGAATCGGGAAGAAATAAATCAGCGAATAAAAAATAGAATAAAAGGTCTGGTAAGTAAGACCTGTGCTGTCTACTACGCCAAAGTTTGCCAGTAATCCAATTAATCCGGATGCGATACCACCGGTTGCCAGAATCGGAATATACGGTGCATATACATCGGACATCATTTTTGTAAATCTGTCTAAAAGTCCGACTTTCTTCTTCCCGTCATCCACAGCTTCTGCTGGATTTTCTGCTTTTAATTTGGATTTCAGTGCCGGAACTTCTGCAAGCTGTGCATAAACATCACCTACATTTGGTCCGATTAATACCTGATAATATCCGGAGCCGATTAAGGTTCCCAGTACACCTTTTACTTTCTTTAAGGAAGCCTGATCAAATTTTGCTCCATCCTTTAATGTAAAACGGAGTCTTGTTGCACAGTGAATACAACTTTCAATATTATCTGTGCCACCCACGCCGGCGATAACCGCCTGAATTAATTCTGAGTAGTCTTTCATTCGTATTACCCCTTTCTTTTGTGTAATTCACATTTTTCTTATATATTTAATCCTGCTGCAAACCCTTCAAAATTTGCATTCATAATGTTCGATGGACTGATACAGTCCCCAATTGCTATGGTATCTTTACAGATTCCGTAAAATGCTTCTACAAGCTTTTTCTGTGCCGAAAGTCCGGTAGAAAGAATCAGGTTGTCATAGGAAATACTCTTCTCTTCTCCCTTTTCATCCTTATAAACAACAACATCCTCTTCGATTCTGCTGCAACCGCATTTTAACAGGCTGTGAAGATTCTCATACTGCAAAAACTTCTGACGTAATGCTTCCCGGTATAAAGAGTTGGCATTTGCTGCCAGTGTATCGGTCAGTTCCAGAATGGAAACATTCTTTCCCTGCTCGGCAAGTTCCAATCCTATCTCGCATCCAATACTTCCTCCACCGAGGATTACAATCTCCTGTCCTAACTGCTCCGGATGCATAATCGCTTTTGTTGCAAGCTGTACCTTTGGATTATCAATTCCCGGAATCGGAAGAATCCTCTCTACGGCACCAAGGGCAACTATCAATGAATCCGGCTGAAGCTCTTTTATGAACTCCGGTGTTGCTTCTGTGTTCAGACGAACCTCTATCTTTCTTTTTGCCATCTGCGTCCGGTAATAATTTAAAAGCCGCTTAACTTCTTCCTTGTGTGCTTCTTTTTCAATGAAGCGAAGCATGCCGCCCAGTTCACTTTCTTTTTCCAGCAATGTCACCTGATGTCCCCGGTCATATGCTGTCATGGCAGCTTTCATGCCTGCCGGACCTCCGCCAACGATTACCACATGCTTTTTCTCTTTTGCTTCCGGCAAATCCAGTCCCGATGGAATAAATTCCTCATTGTGATATCTTGGATTTACCGAGCAGCCTACATTCCAGTGGTCTGTGGAAATGTGATAACAGTTGGAGCATCTGAGACACGGAACAATGTCTTCCGGACGCCCCTCCAGTGCTTTCTTCGGCCAGTTCGGGTCTGCCAGAAGTGTTCTTCCAAATGCCACCATATCCACGTAGCCCTTTGCAATAATTTCATCTGCCATTTCCGGCGTCATAACGGCGCTGACCACAGAAACCGGAATCTTAAGCTCCTGCTTTGCAATTTTTGCCCATTTGAGATTCGGCATTTCTTCTTCCAGATTGGTTGTGATGCAATGCACATTTGCTTCAAACACTTTATCAATTCCAGATGAAATCTGAACGGTATCCACATACTGCTCTGCCTGCTTCAGGAAGTACATCACATCCTCAAAGCTTATGGAATCTTCAATCCATTCATAGGCACTGACACGCATATCAATCGGATAATCTTTTCCAACTGCTTTCCGGACGGTTTCTAATATCCGAAGCGGAAAACGGCTGCGGTTTTCGATGCTTCCACCGTAGGAATCTGTCCGGTGATTGTAATGTGGGGAAAGGAACTGTGCCGGAAGCCAGCCATGTCCAAAGTGAAGAAAAATGGAATCGAAACCAATTTTTCTTGCACTTGCTGCGGTCTCGGCATACCACTGCAGTGTCTCTTCCATCAACGCTTCATCCATTTCCTTTACTTCCACTCCATCCGGGCGGATAAATCCAGACGGTCCTTTCGCATAATCCACCGTTCTTGCATCCTGTCCGGCATGAAAGATTTCGATAGAAGCTTTCGCTCCGCCTTTGTGAATCTTAAGCACTTTCTTTCTGGTTGCTTCTCTTTCATACTTGGCAAATGGATACGGTTCTTCCGGACTTGCAAAACTGGAACGTCCCGGTTCTACTATTGCATGTCCCGCAATTACAAGTGCTGCACCGCCCAATGCTTTTTCTTCAAAATCATCACCTGTCGGTGTTGCCACAATTCTATTTTTTAATATCATTCCATTAATAGAAATTGGCTGAAATAAATGATTATACACGTTCTTCTCCTTTCTGCTGTATTTTATTTACCTTCATCTTAAGGCACTTAAACCGCAGAAACAAGCCACTGAAAACAACTGGAAAATATTTTTCACAATCTGTATTTTTTCATCATTTATTTATGAAATTTATTATCTTTTTATAATTTTGGGCTTCACTTTTTGCTTTTTTGTCTATTTTTATCTACAGAACCTGCCACCGGCACATTCTCGCGGAGCGTTTTTTACTTTACAGGAAAGCAATTTCCTGTAAAGCAAAAAAGCACGTTAACCAATCTGGTTAACGTGCTGCTTTGTCTTGTGATTTTCTGTCCTCTACATTACCCGGAACACTGCGACACCAAACGGCGGCAGTGGATAGGAAATGGAATATTCTCTTCCATCGCATTCCGACTTCACTGCCTTATAGCTTGCCGGTCTGCTCTTATCTGCTTCTGTACCGCCGAAACGGGCTTCGTTGCTGTTTAACAGCAGATGGTAAGTGCCTTTCTTTGGTACACCCACACGGTAATCGTCTCTGGCTACCGGTGTCATGTTGCAGACAAAGAGAAGTGAGTTCTTGCCATTCTTGCTCTTGCGGACAAAGCTGTAGATGCTTCGGTCTGCATCATCCGCATTTATCCATTCAAATCCGTTCCAGTCACTGTCCTGCTCATACATTGCCGGATATTTCCGGTAAATGTGAAGCAGTTCACGGAAGTATTCATTTAACTGTCTGTGACGTGGTTCTTCCATAAGATACCAGTCTAACTCACGCTCTTCACTCCACTCACGAAGCTGTCCGAAATCCTGTCCCATAAAGAGAAGCTTCTTGCCCGGATGTCCCATCATAAAGGAGTATGCACTCTTTAAATTGCGGAACTTGTCTTCCTCATCACCCGGCATCTTCTCCCACATGGATTTCTTCAGATGCACCACTTCATCATGAGACAGCACCAGAATGTATTTTTCAGAGTTGTTATAACTCATGGCGAAAGTCATCTTGTGATGATTATTTTTGCGGAAATACGGGTCTAAGGACATATAATCCAAGAAATCATGCATCCATCCCATATTCCATTTGTATGTGAAATTCAATCCGCCCTTGTCTGCCGGTCCGGTTACCATCGGCCATGCGGTAGATTCCTCTGCAATCATGACAGTACCGTGATTTCTTCCGGTGATTAAGGTATTGATATGGCGGAAGAATTCGATGGCTTCTAAGTTCTTGTTCTCGCCATATTTATTGGCAATCCACTGTCCTTCCTTCTTGCCATAGTCAAGATATAACATGGATGCCACCGCATCTACACGGAGTCCGTCAATGTGATAATGTTCAATCCACATTAAGGCACTTCCGATTAAGAAGTTCTTTACTTCTGATTTTCCATAATCAAAAATTTTGGTACCCCACTCCGGATGTTCACCCATCCGCGGGTCGGCATATTCATATAACGGGCAGCCGTCAAAGTCAGCCAGTCCATGGGCATCCTTCGGGAAATGTGCCGGTACCCAGTCTAAGATAACGCCGATGCCGTGCTTATGCAGGTAGTTTACCAGATAAACAAAATCCTCCGGCGTTCCATACCGTGAAGTCGGTGCATAGTAGCCGGTTACCTGATAACCCCAGGAACCATCGTATGGGTATTCGGAAATTCCCATTAATTCTACATGAGAATATCCCATGCCTTTAACATACTTCGTCAGTGCCGCTGCCATTTCACGATAGGAATAATATCCATCATCCTCTCTTCCCGGATGGCGCATCCAGGAACCCGGATGTACCTCATAAATTGCCATTGGCTCTGCATAAACATCTTCTGTCTGTTTCCGTTTGTCCATCCACTTATCGTCAGTCCATTTGAAATGCTCAATGTCTGCAATACGGGATGCTGTTCCCGGACGTACCTCTGCATAGTTGGCATATGGATCTGCTTTATACAATTTCCGTCCATCTGGTGTGATAATCAGATATTTGTATAAATCTCCCAGCTCTGCCTTTGGAATAAATGCTTCAAAAATTCCAATTCCCGCCGGCTCTAACCGCCGCATCGGATTTGCTGTCTCATTCCAGTCATTAAAAGTTCCAATGACATAGACTTCTGCAGCATGTGGTGCCCAGACATCGAAAAGAATCCCCTTTTTCTTCCTTATCTCTGCCGGATGAGCTCCCAGTTTCTTGTAAATATCATAGTGTGTTGCCTGGCCAAATAAATACATGTCCAGTTCTGTGAAGTTCCCCATTTATACTACACCTCGTTTCTTTCTTTCCTATTCTTCGAAATCCTTTTCATGGAGAATGACGTAATCATCATCCTTGTATTTCTTTGAAAAAAATACTTTCTTAATGCTGAATTTCTCGGAATTGGCAATTGCTTCGTCCACGATTTCTTTCACCTCGGTCAGCGTGGTCGCTCTGTCTAAGCGTTGAATGTTACTAATTCTGTTGTATAGAGCAAGAACCGCCATCTCATCTATTTCATAGGTCAGTTCGTGGGCATACGATTTTGCAAAGGATACCAGCTCGTCACTGGTAAATATCGGAAGCGTAATCTTCTCGGTAAATCGTCTGGCAAAGGACTCATCTCTTCCCATTGCTTTGGTGATTCCCTCTCTGGTATCTTCTGCGATTACAAGGATTCCGGTGTCATCTGCTTCTAATGCCAGTGATAATTTCACGGCTGTTTCCCAGCTGATTCCTCCGATTTTTTCTATAATAAGACATCCACCGGCAACTTTCTTTAAAAGCTCCGGGATATTTTTCTGATTTAATGAAACGGCATCTATCTTTCCGACACGCTTGCCCGGCTTTCCGATTTCATTCTGGATTGCCTTCACCAGTGCGGTGGCAAGTACGGTCTTACCGCTTCCTCTTGCTCCCTGAATCAGGATGTTGCCACCTTTGATTCCCTTTTCTAAATGTTCAATGGATCCTTCCATTGCCTGACAAATCTGCGGCTCCATTCCGGATACCGGAACAAAATAAGTAAAGATAGCTTTCTGCTCCTTGGAAAGATGGGTAATCGGTTTTCTCTCTCCGATGTTATCCTCATCTGAATCCGGCTCTGCAATCTCCGGAAGTTTCTCCTCCGGCTTTGCATCCTCTGTCTCAGCTTCCGGTTCTAACTGTATCTTCGGTAAGACTTCTTCTGCAGCATCGGATACTTCCTCTGCTTCTGTTGCTGCCACTTCTTCTGCTATATCGTCCGGCAGTGCAATCTCTGGGAGTTCTTCTTCCGGAGAAAGTTCTGTCATTTCTTCTGTGCCAGCCGGCTCTTCTTCATCGGCAGCTGCAATACCTTCTCCTTCCGGAATTTCCATCGCATCTGCTGCACCTGCAGCCGCCTCTCCGCTCTGTCCCGGTACACCGGCAGCTAGGAATTCATCGATTTTCGCATTTGCCTGACTGATGGAATCAATCTGCTGTTGCAAAATATCATTCATATTGGCAACAAGCTGTCCGGCTTCTTCCTCCGGCAGCTTGCCTAAGTATTCTTTTTCTAATAATTCTTTGGAGGTAAGTCCTGCATCCAGCTGCGGAATTACATCTGCAAGACGCTCCATGATATCTCCGGCTTCTGCTAATGCCTTTGCCTTGGCAGATTCTAACTTCTGCTGCTCCGCTTCCTGTAATGCTTTCTCTGCGGCACGCTTGGTCTTCTCCCACTCCTCTAAAATATCCTGTATGCTCATCTGTCCGGTAATCTGTGCTTCTAATGCACTCTTCTCCGGAACTACCATACGCATCTGACCATCATAATCTTCGCCTAACATCTCCTGGAAATTAATTTTCAGGGAGCCATCGATTTCTTCATCGGTTGGGATATCCGCAAAACGCTCTTTCTGTGCTTCTTCATCCTGTGGGAGCTGTAAATAAGGAATCTCTTCTACAATTTTCTTGATTCCCTGCATGGTATCTGCCACTTCTTCCTTCTCTGTGGCATTCATAATCTGCTGCATGCTGCGGGCTAATTCTTCCTGCAGGTTTACCGTATTAAATTTCTCTGCATTGGTGGTTACCGGTTTAATCTGTACCGGCTCCTTGATAATCTCACCGGATTCCAGATAATCCTCCGGCCGCACTTCCACGATTCCGTCCTTCCGTTGTTTAAACTGGCGGTACTTGTCCTCTTGTGCCCGGTTTAATGGCTGATAAAGCATCTTTAATTCCAGTGCTTTCTCTACATATGGGCCATCGCCAAACCAGAGAATCAGTTCATCACAGGCATTGATACATTCTTCGCTGCGTCCTGCCTGATGATATAAATATGCCAGTTCAAATGCCCATTTCTCGGTATATTCCTGTTCCTTTAATTCTTCGAGAATCTGAATTAAGACATCCAGACCTGCACCCTTTGCTTTATTCATCTCATAGCGGAGAATATATTTCAAATTATCATGTGGTGCAATCTCTACAAACTCATCATAATATTCCTGTGCTTCATCAAATTCCTTCGTTTTGATGGCAATCTCTGCCAGCTTATAGATAATCATTCGTCCGATAGGAGAACGGTCATATGCCATCAGGAGAATCTCTTTTGCTTCATCATAACGACCAATCTGTGCATAAATATCTCCGGCTTTCATCAGTGCGTTGACATTACGGACCTTTCGCCAGTTGATACTGTCAGCAATTTCAGCAGCTTCTGTATACTGCTTCTTCGCCATCAGATTTTTTATTTCATCTAGTTTTAATTTGTATTCATATTTATCCAAAATATGTCACCTCAATATCTATTTCAAGTAAACTTAAATTCATCTTTTTTCGTCAGGGTATACTGACCCCAATTATTGTTTTAAGTGTACCATAAGGGGTGCCTTCTGTCAAAAATAATCGAACCGGCACGACGGACTTTTTCATGTTTAAAAAAGAATGTGACTTGCACATTCTTGCGCCTGCGGCGGTCGCTTGCGACATCTACCTTATACGCCGCAGTGCGCATCCTTGCGGAGCGTTTTTTACTTTACAGGAAAGCAATTTCCTGTAAAGTAAAAAATCCGAAGAATCATAACATTTTATCTGCTATGATTCTCCGGATTATTTATTTCTTTACCAGAATTTACTTTTTCTCTTTTTTCTTTAAGGATGGAATATGAAGTTCCTTTTTCTCAGAGGCTTCCTCTACCGGCTCCTTCAGATGTACGATTTCATTGGTCTTTTCATCGACTTTTTCCAGGCGGATATATTCGTCCGTATCCTCCGGCAGCTTTCGCTTCCGCAGACAGTAATCCACGGTCTTATCAATAATATAATAGATAACTGCGAAGGTCGGAACACCAAGAATCATTCCGCCGATTCCAAAGAGTCCGCCGCCTACCATGATGGCAAATACCACCCAGAAGGAATTCAGTCCGGTGGAATCTCCTAAAATCTTCGGTCCGATAATATTTCCATCTACCTGCTGCAAAATAAATATAAATATCAGGAAATAGATTCCCTTAATCGGGTCTGCCAATGCGATGATAATAACACTCGGTATTGCTCCGATAAAAGGACCAAAGAACGGAATAATATTAGTCAGTCCCACAAACACGGAAACCAGCAGGGTATATGGCATCTTCATAATCAGAAGACAGATATAACACAATACACCGATAATGGCGGAATCCAATAATTTACCGGAAATAAATCCACCGAATATTTCATTGCTCTTCCGGAAGGTGTCAATAATTACATTGCCCCGCACCGGCTTGAAAATGGCATATACAATCTTTTTGGACTGACCGATAAATTTTTCCTTCGTCATCAGCACATAAACAGATACGATAAGTCCGATGACTGCATTCATCAGTACCTTTACCATATTGATTACACCACTTGTAATGGATGTAATGTAAGTCTGGATGTTTGGCAGAAAGGAATCCTTTACCCAGTTTTCAAGGTACGTTACCATATCCATCATGTTCGTTTCTAAGGACTGTATGATTTCATTATCTGAATTTGTCAGTCCATTGAACCAGTCAATAAATGAATCCACCTGCTTTGGCAGGGAATTTACCATTCCAGAAATACTGCTGATTAACTGCGGAATCATCATGGCAAACAGCAGGATTACAATTAATACAAAGACAACTACGGCTCCACCAGTTGCAATACTTCTTGCAATCTTCTTGCACTTCTTCTCTTTCTGCACTCTTGGTTCTAAGAAATGCAGCAAATGCTTTTCAAAGAATTTCATAATTGGATTAATGAGGTATGCAATCACAAGTCCGAAGGTAATCGGCTGTAATACCCTCATTATAGTGTCCCAGCCCTTTGAGACACCATTGTACCGGTATATCATAAAGAAAAACATTGTGCAGCAGCAGAACAGTACAAATACCAGCACTGCAAGGCTGATGTACCAGCGCATCCCATGTTCTGTTTTCTCACTCTTTTTCTTATCTTCTTCCATTCCGTTCTCCTTCTTTTTCCGGAATTTTATTTCCGGTTATAGTTAATGAGGCATCCTTTACGGATAATCTCTCTCTCCTCGTCAGTAAGGTCACCCAAGGTTAATGAGAACTCGGTTAACTGTCCGTCTTTTACAGCATACGCTTTTACTTCCGGAGCTTTCTCTTCTACTGCTTTGCGGATTTCCGGTACAAAGAGATAGTCTCCGTTGGCAAATGGCAGTTCTCCTTCTTTGATGATAAATGGAAGCATACCCCAGTTAATCAGGTTGGAACGATAACGCTTGGTTGCATATTCGTTGGCAATGTTTGCCCAGCCGCCTAATACTTTCTGGCAGGATGCTGCCTGCTCACGGGCAGAACCGTCGCCTGGTTTTACTGCAAAAATGGTACTTCCGATTCCGGTATTCTCTTCATTGATATCCGGGAACTGTGTACGGATTGCATCTACAGCTGCCTTTAATTCCGGCAGCACAGCGTATGGTTCTTCGCCTGCTTCTCTTGCTGCTTCTGCCTTCTGTACTTCTTTGGCACGTCCAACGTATGCAGGGTCTTTTCTGGAAAGTGTGAACTCTGCCAGTCCCAGCGGATTAGAACGATAAGAAGATGTCTCTCCGGAAGGAATCAGCTCATCGGTTGTAGTTACCGGATCATGAATCTCGGATACTACCTTTAAGATGAGGTTATCGGTTAATGCTACCATCTTCGGCCAGTCTTTAATGTTTGGTCCCATCTGGATTTCTACGGATGGATCTGCTACACCATGGCTGTCAAAGACACGGTTCTCATATATGGTCTTATCAAAGAAATATTTCGGCTTGCTGAAGTTTACATCCACATCAGTTGCTGCGGTTAAATATCCCTTGTTTGCTGCGGTTGCTGCAATAGAACGGGCATCCATCAATGCTACGGATGCAATCTGGCCGTTCTGTACCTTGGAGCCTTCACGGTTCGGGAAGTTTCTGGTAGAATGCCGGATGGAGAATGCATTGTTAGCAGGTGTATCTCCTGCTCCGAAACATGGTCCGCAGAATGCAGTCTTAACGATTGCTCCTGTCTCCATTAATTTTGCTACAGCTCCGTTTTTCACCAGTTCCATGTAAATCGGGGTACTTGCCGGATATACGCTTAAGGTAAATTCATCCGGTCCGATGCTGCTTCCCGCTAAGATGTCTGCTGCATCACAGATATTTTCAAATCCACCACCGGCACAGCCTGCGATGATTCCCTGGTCTACATATAGTTTTCCATTGCGGACTTTATCCTTAAGATTTAAGTCTACTGCTCCATTGAAGCTTACCTGTGCTTTCTTCTCGCAGTCATCCAAGATGTCCATAAGGTTTGCATTCAGTTCTTCAATGGTATAGGTATTGCTTGGGTGGAATGGCATTGCAATCATTGGACGAATGGTGCTTAAGTCAATTTCAATCATGCCATCATAGTAAGCAACCTGTCCCGGATTTAATTCTTTGTATTCTTCTACTCTTCCGTGAATGTCATAGAATTCTTTCACTTTCTCATCGGTTGCCCAGATAGAGGAAAGACAGGTAGTCTCTGTGGTCATTACGTCTACGCCGATACGGTAATCTACGCTTAAGTTTGCAACACCAGGTCCTACGAATTCCATTACTTTATTCTTTACATAGCCATTGGCAAATACTTCACCGATGATTGCCAGTGCGATATCCTGCGGTCCAACGCCTTTTACCGGTTCTCCGGTTAAATATACGGCTACAACGCCCGGCATATTGATATCATAAGTCTGCTCTAAAAGCTGTTTTACAAGCTCCGGTCCACCTTCGCCCATTGCCATGGTTCCCAGTGCTCCGTAACGGGTATGGGAATCAGAACCAAGAATCATTTTTCCGCCGCCTGCAAGCATTTCACGGGCAAACTGGTGAATAACTGCCTGATGAGGTGGTACATAGATTCCGCCGTATTTCTTTGCACAGGTCAGTCCAAACATGTGGTCATCTTCGTTGATGGTTCCACCGACTGCACAAAGGCTGTTATGACAGTTGGTCAGTACATAAGGAATTGGAAACTTTTCCAGTCCGGATGCTCTGGCTGTCTGGATAATTCCAACATATGTAATGTCATGGGAAGTCAGCTTATCAAATTTGATTTTCAGCTTCTCCATGCTGCCAGATGTGTTGTGGTCCTTTAAAATACCGTATGCAATGGTATTTTTTGCTGCTTCTTCTTTGCTTACCGCAGTGCCTGTCATGGATGCAATAGCTGCGGATGCTTCGCTATTGTCTTCTACTACGGTACATCCGTTTACGAGATATGCCCCTGTCTCATGTAACTTCATGAATGTTTCCTCCTGTTTTCTGAACTGATTACTATTTTATACCTCTTCCTATATAGGAAGAAATCGGCGGGGAAAAAGCCACCGCCGATACTCTTTTTCTAATTCGTTATTATAAAGAAACGTCTGTTAAAAATCAACCCTTTTCAAGGATTCCCCACGGTTTGCAAGGTTCCTTATTATGCCAGCGGAAAGGTAATGGTAACAGAGAATAAATCACCGTCCAGAGTTACTTCAAAGGTTCCGCCCATAATCGTGGTAAGATTCTGGGCAATGGAAAGTCCCAGTCCGCTTCCTTCCGTGGTTCTGGATTCATCTCCTCTTGCAAAACGCTCTGTCAGCTCTGCCGCACTTCCATGCAGTGGCTGCTCGGAAATATTTTTAATAGAGAAGATTACCTTCTGCTCCGATGTCTCCATGGTCACATAGACTCTGGTATGTGCCATGGCATATTTTGCCACATTGTTATAAAGGTTCTCTACCACACGCCAGATTCGTCTGCCGTCTGCCATAATGACAACGGATTCCTTCGGCAACTTTGTAATCGTGGTCAAATCCTTGGCTTCGAATTTCTCATTAAATTCACCTGCAGTCTGGTAAATCAGTTCCACAAAATTAATTCTTGTCATCTGAAGTGTAATATTTCCGGAGCTGATTCGCGATGCCTCTACCAGATCTTCTGTAAGCTGCCTTAACCGCTGGGATTTTTCTTCCAGTACATTCAGATAATTCTGCATCCGCTCACTTTCCGGCTTCTCCATTTTCATAAGGTTTACATAATTCAAAATAGAAGTCAACGGTGTCTTGATATCATGGGATACATTGGTGATTAAGTCTGCCTTCATACGCTCGTTTTTGGTATTCTCTTCCACCACAAGATGCAGGCTGTCTCCAATGCTGTTTACTGCCTCTGCCAGCTTTCTGCTGTCGCTGTGAAGATGCTCTAACGGAATCTTATAGGATAAATCTCCTTCCGTAATCTGTCTGATTCCCTTCATGATTTCCTGCTTCTGTACTACATCCCGGAGATAGATTACACCGATAACAATAATCTGAAGTGCCAGAAGAATTCCACCTAACAAATGTCTTCTCGTAAAGAACTGATACGCCAAAAACAAAAATAACAACGCATTAAATACAAAGGTAACAATGACACGCACCGATGCTTTCCATGTTCCAAGTACTCGCAAAGTGCTGACATATACCCAGTTGGTAAAGCTGTATTCCCAGAACACGCCGGCTTTCATCCGCCGGATAACACTGGTATAGAAAATCTGGAACACGCCGTCATAGATAAAGGAAATCACGCCTACTACCACAAGCATTCCCGGAATATCCCACTCATAGGATGCCGCAGAAAAACTTAAAACCAATATCAGTACAGAAAATACAATAAATATCAAAAAGAAAAATTCTGTCTTAATATGGTCAATCCAGTTTAAATGAATCTTATCATCCTTATGATTACGTCCTGCTGCAAGAGTCAGATAAACCAGTGTTACAATCCAGCCCAAAAGACTTACCACAATGGTTACAATCGAAATCATGCCCCAGGGATGCAGCGTCATAAATTCCGATTTTGCTTTTGTAAATCCATCTTCATTTGGGAATGTGGTATCTACTGCCACCAGAAAGACTGCATTATTTCCTATGCCGGACATGGTTCCATCAATGTATTTGTAATAATAATCTTCCATTCCCTTTACATTGCTGCGGAATTTCAAATCTTTATCATTACAGTAGAGATAGCTTCCCTTTTCTTTTCCGTAATCCAAAAGGTTATGTGCCTTGTCTCCGAATACATAAGAGGTAATATCTTCTTCCGTATCCTCTAACATATTTGTGTAGATAACCTGCTCATTTTCAATAAAGACATAAGATAAATTCGTCTCAGAATCATCAAATTCATTCAGTGCTTTCCGGTAGGCAGTTTCTTCCTGGCCGATACGGTCCAAGGTCTTTGCCAGTGCCTGATACAGCTCCTGTCCTTCCTCTTCCGTAAGCCTGCCCTCCTGTACGCCCTGGGCAATGGAAATACCGCTCTGTGGCAGATATTTTTCCTCGATTTTATCGGAATACTGTACATAACCTTCCTTCGACCATGCCACCAGATCACTTAAGGTATAATTTTCAAACTGTGCCTTGTCATTTTCCCCGTCATATTCTTCTGTGTTGGAGATACTGCTGTCATCATACATCCAGTATGCCGAAGCACCATTCCGCACCAGCGTCATGGTATAGCTTTCTTCTGCGTCGTTACGGATAATGCCGCTTCTTGCGTATTTGATAACATTGACCGGTTTCTCCGAATCGTATTCCCCGTTGGTCTCAAAATTTTTCCGGGTCATTAAGAAATTAGTCAGTTCCGTTACCTTCTGCTCATAGACATAGCTGTAGTAACTGGAATCCACATAGCTCTGATTCGTCAGATTATCCATGTCTATCATGTGCTTTCCGTTTAATGCCGCTACCATAAAGACGGACATCAGCAGCAGGACAGAAAACAGTAACTGCAGGAGAATAATGGTATTTTTCCATACATTTCCATAGTGTCTGTTCTTCATATTTGCTTTCCTTCGTTAATTCTTCTCAACTTTATATCCAACGCCCCATACTACTTTTAAGTATCTTGGCTCCTTCGGATTAATTTCAATCTTTTCACGGATATGACGGATATGAACAGCAACGGTGTTATCTGCGCCAATTGCATCTTCATTCCAGATATTTTCATAAATTTGTTCAATAGAAAATACTTTACCCTGATTCTTTACCAGAAGCAGAAGAATATTATATTCAATCGGAGTAAGCTTCACTAATTCACCATCTACGGTGACTTCTTTCAAATCATCATTAATCATAAGACCGCCAACCTGATATACAGTCTCATTGCTTTCGCTGACATTGCCAAGCTGGGTATAACGGCGAAGCTGTGATTTTACTCTTGCTACCAGTTCCAGCGGGTTAAAGGGCTTGGTCACATAATCATCAGCACCGATGTTAAGTCCTAAGATTTTATCAGAATCCTCGGATTTTGCTGATAAAATAATAATTGGAATGCTGCTTTCCTCCCGAATCTTTAAAGTTGCCCGGATACCATCCAGTTTCGGCATCATGACATCAATAATCAGAAGATGCACCTCATTTTTCTTAAGCATATCCAGTGCCTGTTCTCCATCATATGCTTTCAAGACATGATAGCCTTCCTGTTGCAGGTAAATCTCGATTGCTTCTACAATTTCTTTATCATCATCACATACCAGTATATTCATTTCGTCCTCCTGTCCTCATGCTCTATCTTTACTGATTTTTGAATACTTCATACTGCGAACACATAAACTACCTCATAATTATCTATAGCGTATCAGATTTTTCTTAATAGGAAAAGCGTACTTTTCTTAAAAAACCTTTAAAATTGTGTTATACTATATTAAATTCGTATCTTTCATAGCATTTTGTTGTGAAAATATCTGTTTTATGATTGATTATTTTTGAAAGGATTGTTTATGAAGAAGCATTATACCTTTATTCCTTTAAAGGAAAAAGATTTATCCTCCTTCCGGAAAGCATTAATCAGCAGCCTGTGGTTCCGCCCCTGTGCCTGCCTGCTTGCCCTGATTGTCATTGGCATTATCGGTTACCGGAAGCTTGCGGTGCTCACCAGTGAGATGTATTTTCTCATTCTCTATGGAATTGCTGCCGGTTTCATTCTCTACCGCATGATACGAGAACTTGCCAATCTGCATCAGGTCAGCACCCTGCGTAAATCCAGCCTGCTTCCTTTTATTCATACTGCCAAAGAAGACGATACCTTCTATTCGGAGGAATTATCCGGTGGGTTTATTATCCAGACCGAGCCAATTAATCTGGTAGAGTTATCTACCAGCAAAGAAGTACTCGCTGAACTTGCCGCCAACTGCGAAACTCAGAATCCACTCTTTGCTTATCTGGAATCCTGCATCAACAGCGGTGATGAAAAATTAATAAACAAAGGCGTCATCTATATTGAGATTATTAAAAAACAATTGGAAAAAGGAAATGTGGATATTCTTGCCACATATGACAAATTAAAAAATTGCAGGGAGGAACTTCTCTAAAGTCCTTCCTGCAATTTGGTTTACGTAGTTCTATTTCTTTTTGTTATCTTTTTCTTTTGCTTTCCACTTGAAGTACTCTGCATCCAGATCCACCGTAACTTCCGGAATCTCTTTCTTTCCTTCGGCCGCATCTTCCTCCGGTTCTTCATCCTCTAAAGGAATTCCTGCTTTCTTAAAGTATTCCGGATTAATCCGGATTTCCGGCTTGATTGCCTGATATGAGGATTTCTTTTCTTCCCTCGGCTCTTTCTTCTCTTTTTCACGTTCCTTTTCCAGTTCGTGGTTACGTTCTTCGATTAATTTCAGATACTTTTCGGTATCTACCATATCCTGAAGCTGGCTCTTAAGCTCTGACTGGTTCTCCCTGATAACCACCTTCTGGGTCTTCATATCATCCTGGGCTTTCTTCAGAATATCCTGAAGGGCATCTGTTGTATCCTGCATAATATGCTGTACCCGCTGAAGGGCATCATCGGTATACAACACAGCGGCTGCATAGACATCTTCAGCATTCCGGCTTGCTTTAAAAATCATGGCATCGCCTTTTTTGCGTGCCTCCCGTTCTGCCTTGTCCCTGCTCTGCTGTGTCACTTCATATTCATCCATCATCTCGTAAATACAGGCATTCAGATGATTGAGATATTCAAACATTTTCTTCTTCTCAACAATAATCTTCTCACCTGTATTGTCATAAAGTTCACTTCTGGATATTAATACATGTATATCCCGTAATACCCTCTCCAGTTTGTCCTGTGTACTCATGATATTCTCCCTTCACCTTGGCTATATATAGCGTACAATGTCCGAGCCTGTCTCTGCAAGACCTAATTCCACCGGTTCTTCTCCCGCTGCTTCTAACAGTTCTACCACCCGGTCGGTATCTTCTTCTGCCACCAGTATCAGCATTCCGATTCCCATATTAAAAATATTTCTCATCTGCTCTTTGCTGATATTACCATCTTTATGCAGCATATCGTAAAGTGGTGGAATATCTTCTTCCCGCTGCTTTATCACTGCACCGGCAGCATTATGCATCAGAGTATGTACTGCCTTATCAATACCTCCATGAGCCACCTGTACGCAGGATTTAATTTCTATCTCACTCTGAAGCAATGCTTCCATGGCATCCCGGTACATACGGGTCGGTGCCAGAAGCAGATCTCCTAACGTAGAACCTAATGATTCATAATAGATTTCCATAGAAGTCTTCGTCAGATATAATTTTTTCCTGGCTGCCACATAGCCGTTATTATGAAGTCCATTGGATGGAAGTCCAATAATAACATCTCCAGCTTTCACCGGTGCTATTCCTATTTTCTTCTTTTTCTCTACAACTCCGGCAATAAAGCCAACCAGATCATACTGGTCATAGGAGAAAATATCGGAAAGCTCCTTAATTTCACTTCCGGCATAAGTCACATTTCCCTGCCGGCAGCCATTTTCCATACCCTCTTCCATGTCCCGGATATATTCAAACTTAGGACGGGCACAGGAAATATTGTCATAAAAAAGAAGCGGTTTTGCTCCCATGGCATACATATCATTGATACAGACAGCTGCACAATCATAACCTACCGTGTCAAATCTCGACATTTCCGAAGCCAGCAGCAATTTTCCACTTACCGCATTAGTTCTTGATACCAGAAGCGGCTCATCATATTTTAAGAACTCTCCCAAAGGTATTTCATTTGTCAATTCTTTTAAGTCAAACTTATCTCGCACTCTCTAACTACTCCAAACTTTTTTCATCTGTTCTATAGCATACCACACTTCCACTCATGTGTTAACTTTTTTTCAATTTTCTTCTGCGGATGCGGCGTATGACTTTGACAATCAATACGATTATGAAAATCAGAACAAGGAGTACCACAAGAACAACTCCCACAATCATTGCTGCATATTTATTCGGATTTTTCAGTCTTGCGCCAAGGCTCTTATCATCATCTACCACCTTGCGGTCATGAAGTCCGTTATAATATTCCGGCATCTCTGCAATACCATTTTCTCCTTCTTCAAAGGATTCCATATAACGGGCAATGGATACCCATGCCTTTAATTCCTGGTCACCATCATAAATAATGCAGTCTTCAAAATCTTCTACTTTACTTCCATCTGCATTCTTTGGCACAATGGAAAGCAGTCCATATGACATATCCGTTACTGCACTAAGCATCTGGCCGCTGTAAAGGTCAGCTACGACGCAGTATAATTTGTCATCTTCAATTTCTTCTCTCTTATCATTCTTCGTCAGATATACATCTGTTACCCGGTTTAATATCAGACGGTTCGGATTATAGGTCATATTCAGTCCGGAGCAGTAAAGTCTTGCCGTTGTCATATAATCGGAAATGGAAGCATCAATCTCTGCTACCGTCTTTAATTCTTTTCCGGTCAGGTATACCTTAATCAGCGGGTAACCCGGCACACCATCTGCCCCGATTCCAAGGGAGAAGGAGTTAAAGACATCTGTTACCGTAACATCCCCCGGCACATAGGTATCACGGACAGTTCCGCTTGGAACGACTGCCACATCAATTTCTTCTCCATCATAATCCTTCGTATGGGTTGCCCCGTAAATATAGGCATCCGCCATAATATCTCCCAGATTATGTTCCGTATGCTTCGTATATAAATCATCTACTGACGCAAATTCATAATCATTTTCACACAATACTTCAGAAGCAGTGTATCCAAACTGTTTCAGGTAAGTATCATCAATATTAGCTTCAAAAGCATCTATCTTCTCCTGGGCAGCCTCATCTGCCTCAATATCCGGGCGAATCGGAATCAGGTTATAATCCTCCACCTCCCAGCGTCCTTCGGAATTCTGGGAAAGGTGCATACTTCCTACATTAATGCCATATTCTCCGGCAGATACAATAGCTGTATTTCCTTCGATAATCGGCTCTTCCAATGTGGTATGGGTATGTCCGCTGATGATAACATCCAGCTCCGGCACTGCCTTTGCAAGAAGTTCATCCTCGGATTTCTTCGGATCTTCACTGGTTCCACTGTGGGAGAGGCAGACAATCATATCCACATCTTCTTTTTCCTTTATGGTTGCCACAGTCTCCTTCACCGCCTCGATTGGATCTTTAAACTCAAGCGCGCAGGTTGGTGCACAGGAAAGGGAATCCTTGCCGAATACTCCAAGCAATGCGATTTTTACACCGCCCTTCTCGATGACTTCATAATCCTTTACACCATAATGATCAAAGGCATCTTTTAAAAGCTGTCTCTCATCATTCATCTCTGACCAGTCAACGTTACAGACCAGCAGAGACGGCACTGTATCGCCGCTGGCTGCCGCTGTATCAAGCATCTGCGCTAAACCTTTGCTTCGATAATCAAATTCATGGTTTCCAAAGGTCGTTGCATCATAGCCAAGATAGCCTAACATCCGAAGCTCAGATGCCTCTTCTTCATAAACTGTCTGGAACAGTGTTCCCATGGAAAAATCTCCACCGTCTACCACCAGCGTATCCGGATTTTCTTCCTTCTTCTCATCAATGACTGTTTTGATTCGTGCAAATCCGCCTGCTTCCACATTTTCTCCATCTACTACCGTACGGAAGCTGTTCAAATGGGAATGGGTATCATGGGTAAATACGATATCCACCGACTTCGGCTTTTCTTCTGCTGCGGATGCTGTTGTTACCTGCAGACTGCATACCCCCATGCATGCTGCCAGTAATAGTGCTTGTAGCTTTGCTCTTATTTTTTGTCCCCTCATATTGTTCTCCTTTTTTTCTATTTTAGATGCGAAAGAAATTTTTAGTGTATTGTAATTTTGTTTTCTGGATTTATCCATTAGATTTTCTTTTAAGCAGAATACGCCTGCTTCTTTCAGACATTTTTGCTTTCTGCCGTTTTGTCTTTCCGGTTGCTTTGACCGGATACTTCCGACTGTCCGTCTGCTACGGGTACCAACATTATGTCTGCAAGGGACTCTAAGAATTTCGATATACAATCTATATTTTGCGGCAACCGGCGCAAATTCACATCCATGTTCAGTTGCGCCTCGCTGGCACGTCCCTGCGCCAGCGTTGCCGGTTGCTGTCGAAATTCTAAGAGTCCCTAACAGACTGCATAAATGGTATCCGTATGCAGACGAACCGCCGGAAGTATACTGTCAAACATTGGAAAGACAGGAAGCTATAAGAAAAATAAAAATGTCTGAATTAGAAGCAGCTGTGTTCTGCTTTTGGAAATCGTTGGATAAATCCAGAAAACGAAAACAATACATAAAATCTCTTCCGTATCGAAATTCGTTTAAATACGGACTAACTCGTAGTTCCGGGTTCCAAGTCCGATTTTTTCTGCATGCTCTACACAGGATTCCCAGTTGGTATCCGGATGCACCATATGAAAATGGTCTTTCTCATGAACATGCTGCATCTGTTCTTCCAATACACTGCCGTGTACTACCGGCTGCTTATTGCAGGCATCTGCACATGCCATGTCCAGTGCTACCGGATCGAAGGATGCAAACATTCCTACATCCGGGATAATAGGAATATCATTTTCTGGATGGCAGTCGCAGTTCGGTGACACATCACATACCAGCGAAATATGGAAACACGGGCGGTTCTGGCAGACTGCCTTGGAATACTCTGCAATCCGGTAATTCAAAAGATTGGATGCATTCCAGTTGGTTGGATTGACTGCGTCTTTTGGGCATACGCCGATACATCTGCCACAGCCCACACATTTATTTTCATCAATACTTGCCTTGCCATCTGTGATATGTGGTGCATCATGGGCACAGATTCTTACACAGGCTCCACAGCCTACACACAGGCTCTGGTCTACCGCCGGTTTGCCGGAGCAATGCATTTCCATTTTTCCGGCACGGGAACCACAGCCCATTCCGATATTTTTTAAAGCACCGCCAAATCCGGCCCCCTCATGTCCTTTAAAATGTGTCAGGGAAATAAATACATCTGCATCCATCACGGCTCTTCCGATTTTGGCTTCCTTCACATATTCCCCGTCTACCGGAACCAGTGCTTCGTCCGTTCCTTTCAGCCCATCTGCGATAATCACATGGCATCCGGTGGAAAATGGTGTAAATCCGTTTTCATATGCTGTATCCATATGATCCAGTGCATTCTTTCTGCTTCCTACATAAAGGGTATTGCAATCCGTAAGAAATGCTTTTCCTCCACATTCTTTTACAAGATCCACCACTACTTTGGCATAATTCGGACGCAGAAATGCAAGATTTCCTAACTCTCCGAAATGAATCTTAATTGCTGCATATTTATCTTCAAAATCAATATTTTTCATTCCAGCTGTAATACAAAGGCGACGTAGCTTCTGCAACAAATTTTCTGAGCCGCTGGTTTTAAAACTGGTATAGTATACTTTGGACGTTTCCATATGTTTTTCTCCTACTTGTTTTTACTTATTATTTACACACTTTTTATACTTCATATCATAATATAATCCGCCGCTTTTTTCAATAAAACGCAGACTGTTTTGTATCTTTGTGCGTTCTTAAAATTATTGCAGCACTCATTAAATCTGCATGCAGGCATGAAATTTTTTCTTCTATATTTCACCAGAAAAAAAGCAGCATCCGGTTTCGTGGGATAAAACTTTCGCTTTTCCTCAATCGTGACGCTGCTTCTGTTATTTTTATATTGGCTACATTGCTTTTCTCTGTTCAAAATGTACTTCTGTCATCATTTCCGGATTCAGCACATGCTCTAAATCTGCTTCGCTCATCAGTTTCCGTTCCAGAACGATTTCTCTTACACTCTTGTTCTCCCGGAGTGCTGTCTTTGCGATGTCGGCAGATTCCTTATATCCAAGATACGGGCAAAGTGCTGTGGAAATACCAACACTCTTGTCTACCAGACTGCGGCAGTGTGCCTCATTGGCTGTGATTCCATGTATACAATTCTTTGTCAGTGTCTCAACCGCTTCTTTTAAAGTATCGATGGAATCAAAAAGGCTGTAAAATACCACCGGCTCAAAAGCATTCAGTTCCATCTGTCCTGCCTCTGCCGCCATGGTAATTGCTGTGTCATTTCCAATGACATGGAACGCTACCTGGCTTACCACTTCCGGAATAACCGGATTTACTTTGCCCGGCATAATAGAAGAACCATTCTGTCTTGCCGGAAGGTTAATTTCACCAAACCCGGTTCTTGGTCCGGAGGATAACAGTCTTAAATCATTACACATTTTTGAAAGGTCTACGGCGCATGCTTTCAGTGCACCGGATACCATCACGAATCCATCCAGATTCTCTGTAGCATCAAATAAATCCTCTGCCTGCTTCAGTGGATAACCGGTTATCTTTGCCAGTGTCGGCACCACGTTAGATAAATATGCCGGAGAAACATTGATGGCAGTTCCAATTGCGGTTCCCCCCAGATTTACAGTAAGCATTTCACATCTTACTTCTTTCAGCCGCTCATAATCACGTTTTACCATGGTTGCATAGGCATGAAAGGTCTGTCCGAGGCGCATCGGCACTGCATCCTGAAGCTGCGTTCTTCCCATTTTTAAGATTCCATCAAATTCTGCTGCTTTAATCCGAAGCTCCCTCTCCAGTCCATCCAGTTCTGCCAGCAACGGTTTTAACAGTTCCAGCACCGTAAGTTTTCCGGCTGTTGGAATCACATCATTGGTGGACTGGGACATATTCACATGGTCATTCGGATGAATCCGGCTGTAATCACCTTTTCTTCCTCCCATCCATTCATTGGCACGGTTTGCCAGCACCTCGTTCATGTTCATATTGGCACTGGTTCCGGCGCCACCCTGAATAGCATCTACAATAAATTCATCGGCAAAACATCCACGAATCACTTCATCACAGGCTCTTATAATTGCTTCTGCCTTATCTGCCGGAAGAGCCAGCGCATTCCGATTACTCTGTGCCGCTGCCTTCTTTACTTTTGCAAGGTTGCGGATAAATACAGGATGCAGACTCTGTCCTGTAATCGGGAAATTCTGTTTTGCCCGCAAAGCCTGTACGCCATAATAAGCCTCCTTTGGCACTTCCATTGTTCCAATTGAATCGGATTCCATACGCATTTCTTCTGTCATGATGTTTCCCTCTCTCTTTCTTATTTTTTTAACCCTGCTTAGTAACGCAAATAGCGTCAAGACAGTCTTATCCTGTCCTGACGCCATTGTCACAAGGGTTTGTTTTCAATTTTTATTTTTTGTTTTTTGGTTCTGTCAAAGACTAGCACTCTTTGACCAGAAGGTAAATAGTTTTAAGTCAAAACGTGCTTTATATTTGTTTTTAGTGTAGTTTTAATTAATTATTTTAATATTGTTTGTTGTTTTCTTTATTTTCTTAAGTGTCTGTCTTTTCAGAGAAATACTTTTGTGCTACAATGAGTGAAAGCAAAACGCTGTATGAGAACGAAAGGAGCCTCTATGGAAAAGGAATTAGACAATATTGATAAAAGTATTATTCGAATCTTACAGGAAAATGCCCGCACTCCGGTCAAGGATATTGCAAAGGAAGTCTTTTTATCTTCCCCGGCGGTTTCTGCCCGGATTGAGCGGTTGGAAAAACGAGGGATTTTAACCGGCTATCATGCCACTGTAAATCCCATGCTCTTTGGCTATCACATTAAGGCTTTCATTAATCTTGAGGTGGAACCGGCACAAAAAAAGGAATTCTACCCTTTCATCGATAGAATTCCCAATGTGATTGAATGTAATTGTGTCACCGGTGATTATGCCATGCTGGTGGAAGTCATGTTTCAGACTACCATCCAGCTTGACCACTTCATCAACGAACTGCAGCATTTCGGACGAACCAAAACACTAATTGTATTCTCTACTTCTGTGGAGCACCGCGATGTGCCCGTGAACTGATGAATTTTGCAATTCCTTCCACCCCGATTGTCAGGTAACGGAACAGTGACTCTGCAGCAAAAGCAAATACAATCATCAGAAGAATACTAATCTTAGACATCTGGCTCATGGCAAATAACTGGTTTAAGCAGATGCCGCAGAAAAGCAGCCCGGCGATATTAAAAATTAAAATTCCATATTTAAACTTATTCATCGGATGGCTGATTTTAATCAGAATCATAAATCCTACAACACATAAAAGCATGGTGGATGCAGTTGCCACATCGGAGGCAGGTATAGAAAATACTTCTCCGCAGACTACCAGCGAACCAACGATTAATACATCGGTCAGTCCTGCCGGAAATGCTTTTAATAATACTTTCCGTAAAAACCGTCCTTCAATACGGTTGCGGTTTGGCTCCAATGCCAGTAAGAATCCCGGTGCCCCAATGGTAAACATACTGATGAGGGAAATCTGTGCCGGCTCTAACGGATAAGTAATTGTCGATACCACTGCAAAGATTGCCATTAACAGTGAGAATATATTTTTTACCAGAAACAGGCTGGCAGAACGCTGCACATTGTTTACTACCTGCCGTCCTTCTGATACCACATCCGGCATATGGGCAAAATCGGAATCTAAAAGAACTACCTGTGCCGCCTGTGCTGCTGCTTCACTTCCGGACGCCATCGCCACGCTGCAATCCGCATCCTTCATTGCCAGAATATCGTTAACTCCATCGCCGGTCATTGCTACGGTATGTCCCACATCCTGCAATGCATGTACCAGCTTCTGCTTCTGTTTCGGAGTTACCCGTCCAAATACGGTATAGCGGTCTGCCGCATCATAAATTTTCTCATCGGTATCCAGTGTGCCTGCATCCACATATTTCTCTGCATGCTCGATTCCGGCACATCGTGCCACTTCGGATACGGTCTCCGGGTTATCACCGGAAATTACTTTCACTGCTACACCCTGAGTCTTAAAATAACCAAAGGTCTTCTTCGCATTTTCACGAATTGGATTGGAAAGAATCACATAACCCAGCGGCTCCGGTTTTTCGGTCAGGGTTCCCTTGATATCACTTCCCGGATATTTTGCCAGCAAAAGCACACGATAACCTTTTTTCGTATATTCCCTAATCTCATCTGCAATTTCTTCAAAGGCATTTCCCATGACAAATTCCGGCGCACCCAGAAGATATTTTCCATCCTCAAATACAACGCCACTGTATTTTGTTGCAGAAGTAAACGGCATAACCTCCAGTGCTTTCCGCCGGGCAGCCATAAAGGTCTGTACTTCCGCTGTTTTATCTTTATTGCTGTCGTTATCGGTATCACTATCTCTATCCTTATCTTTGCCCTTCCGCTCCAGATAATCACGAATTGCTTCCATAGTAGCATTATTATCCGGCACTGCTGACGCATAATCCCGAAGCAGAGACTGAAGAAACGTATTTTCCGCATCCTTCGCCGGAACAATTTTTGCCACTTCCATACCGGCTTCCGTTATGGTTCCGGTTTTATCGACACAGAGCACATCAACTCTTGCCAGTGCTTCGATACTCTTCATGTCATGGAGCAGTACATGCCTCTTTGCAAGACGCATGGTTCCAAGTGCCAGGGCAATGGTCGTCAGAAGATATAATCCCTCCGGTATCATTCCGATAATTGCTGCCACCATGGAAACGATGCTCTTCTGGAAAGTCTCTCCATTTACGATATAGCCCTGCCAGAATAAAATGATTCCAATCGGAATAATCACAATACCAATCCATTTTACCAACTGGTTAATAGAGCGAATCATCTCGGACTGTTCTTCATTTCCCATCGCTTTTGCTTCTGCAGTCAGCCTGGAAATGTAAGAATGCTTTCCTACCTTCTCCAGTCTCGCATAACATTCTCCGGATACCACAAAGCTTCCGGACATCAGCCTGCTTCCCGGTGTTTTCTCAATTTCATCGGCTTCTCCGGTCAGCAATGATTCATTTACCTGAATCGTACCTTCCAGAACAACGGCGTCTGCACAAATCTGGGTTCCTGCAGTCAATAAAATGACATCATCCTTCACCAGCTGCTTCGATAAAATTTTCTTCTGCTCTCCATCCCGGATAACAATGGCATGGGGTGCATTCAGAAGGCTCATCTTATCTAAGACTTTCTTCGCCCGCAATTCCTGAATAATTCCAATCAGCGTATTTCCGATGATGATTGGCAGGAAAGTCAGGTTCCGGAAAGAACCGACCACACAAAGCAGAATCGTAATGACTAAGAAAATAAAGTTAAAGTACGTAAATACATTGGACTTTACGATTTCCTTTGCACTCTTCTCCGTGCTGATGTCTGTTTTATTTACAAATCCTTCTATAAAGCGTTCTTCTACTTCTTCCTTTGATAATCCCCGCAGGATACGTTTTTCTTCCGGCATTCTGTTTTCACTCATAAACTGTTTCTTCATCCTTTTCATTCTGTTTGAAATTCATTATATAGCTTTCCCCTATGGTATGGTATAAATATTTTCTTAAATTATTATAAACTATGTAGAAACCTCTCTTAAAACATATCCCCCTTTTTCACTCTACCGGAAAGCAATTTTCTGTAAAGGAAACAAAGAATGTGCCTCGGCACATTCTCGCGCCTGCGGCGGTCGCTTGCGACATCTACCTTATACGCCGCAGTGTGCATCCTCGCGGAGCGTTTTTTACTTTACAGGAAAGTAATTTCCTGTAAAGTAAAAAATACCCTCTCTGCCGGTTTCTACGGTAAAGAGGGTACCTTCCTTACATCATTTTTTATCTTTTGTATACACCGTTTTTAATGTTTCACTTCAATTCGCACCAGCGCCTTACGCAATGCAAATTCCGCACGGAGCATATCTGTATCTGCAGCCTTAGCTGCAATACGGGCTTCGGCACGCTCTTTTGCTGCCTCGGCACGCTTCTCATCGATTTCATCCGGCCACTCGGCAATCTCTGCCAGCAGTGTTACCTTATCACCCAAAATCTCTGCAAAGCCTGCATGAACCGCAGCTTCTTTTACATCTTCGCCATTGGTAATGGTCACAACACCGGGAGCAAGCACCGTTGTCAGCGGAATATGGTCCGGATAGACACCGATTTCTCCTTCTGTTGTATTGAATTCTATCATGGTTGCTTCCCCGGTATAAAAGATTCGCTCCGGGGTAATGATTTCTACCTCAAATGCTTTCTTCTCGTCTGCCATGGCTTCACCCCTTACTTCATACGGGCACGTACTTCGTCAATACTTCCGGCATTCAGGAAATAGCTCTCCGGTACATCATCATGCTTTCCTTCTAAGATTTCACGGAAGCCGCGGATGGTCTCGGCTACTGGTACATATTTTCCATCAAGACCGGTAAACTGGGTTGCTACGAAGAATGGCTGTGACAAGAAACGCTGTACTTTTCTTGCACGGCTTACTACCAGCTTGTCCTCTTCTGACAGCTCATCCATACCAAGGATTGCGATAATATCCTGTAATTCTTTATATTTCTGAAGAATCTCCTGTACTCCACGGGCTACTTCAAAATGCTCCTGCCCTACAACACGAGGGTCAAGGATTCTGGATGTAGAACCAAGTGGGTCTACTGCCGGATAAATACCAAGCTCTACGATAGAACGATCCAGTACAGTAGTGGCATCCAGATGGGCAAATGTGGTTGCCGGAGCCGGATCAGTAAGGTCATCCGCCGGTACATAGACTGCCTGAACGGATGTAATGGAACCATTCTTGGTAGAAGTGATACGCTCCTGCAATGCACCCATCTCAGTCTGTAAGGTCGGCTGGTATCCTACTGCGGAAGGCATACGTCCTAACAGTGCGGACACCTCAGAACCTGCCTGTGTGAAACGGAAAATGTTATCAATGAATAACAGTACATCCTTTCCACCTTTATCACGGAAATACTCCGCCATGGTAAGTCCGGTAAGACCTACACGCATACGTGCTCCAGGCGGCTCGTTCATCTGACCGAATACCATGGTGGTCTTATCAATAACTCCGGATTCCTTCATTTCATAATAAAGGTCATTTCCCTCACGGGTACGCTCACCTACACCGGTAAATACGGAATATCCACCATGCTCGGTTGCGATATTATGAATCAGCTCCTGAATCAATACGGTTTTTCCTACTCCTGCACCACCGAAAAGTCCGATTTTTCCACCCTTCTGGTAAGGGCAGAGAAGGTCAACCACCTTGATTCCTGTCTCTAACATTTCTGTAGAAGTTGCCTGTTCATCAAAGCTTGGTGCTTTCCGGTGAATCGGCATATATTCCACATCCTGTGGTGGAGCCTCATTGTCAATTGGTTCGCCTAATACGTTAAACATTCTGCCTAAGGTATGCTCACCTACCGGTACGGAAATCGGTGCACCGGTTGCCTCTGCATCCATGCCACGGATTAATCCGTCGGTTGGTCCCATGGCAATACAACGTACGACATCATCTCCTAAATGCTGTGATACCTCTACTACCAGAACTTCACCATCTTTTCTGGTAATACGGATTGCTTCGTTGATTGCCGGAAGCTTTCCTTCGGTAAATTTAATATCCAATACAGCACCTATTATCTGAGTGATTTTTCCAATATTTGTTTCTGCCATCTTTTTCTATCACTCCTTATTCTCTATTCTTATGGATATGATTAAGAAATTGCCGATGCTCCGGCTATAATCTCTGTCAGTTCCTGTGTAATGGAACCCTGACGGGCACGATTATACTTCAGTGACAGGTCACTGATCATATCCTCTGCATTGCTGGTTGCAGAATCCATTGCCTGCATTCTTGCACCATTTTCACTGGCTACTGCTTCTACCAGTGCTCCATAAAGAAGGCTCGTTACATACTTTGGTATGATTAAATTAAGCGCCTCCTCCTGGTTTGGTTCATAATTCATCAGCACATTATCTTCTTCCTGCTTCGGCATATCTTCGATATCCACCGGAAGAAGCTTGATTAATTTCGGCTCATGTACCACCGTATTCTTAAAATGTGTATAAGCAAGGTAAATTTCGCCAACTTCACCTTTTTCATAGGCTGCCAGCACTTCCCTTGCCAATGCGGACGCCTCATCATAAGCCGGTGTCTCTATCAGCTCCGGAAGTTCCTTTACAATGGAATATCCCTTATGTTCTAAGGACTCTCTTCCCTTATTACCAACTGCATAAATGGAAAGCTTGTCCTTTGGAAGGTCACTCTCTGTAATCAGCTTTACGACATTCGCATTATAGCCTCCTGCCAGTCCACGGTTCGAGGTAATTACAATCACTGCCTTCTGCCCGGAATCTTTACCGGTAAGGTAAGGATGATTGATGGAACCGCTCTTTGCCAGCATGGAAGTTACGGTCTGATACATATAATTAAAATACGGATTTGCCTGTTCTGCATGTCCCTTCGCTTTCTGCAGTTTTACGGTAGAAACAAGCTTCATGGCCTTTGTAATCTGCTGTGTGCTGGAAATACTGCTTTTGCGCCGCTTTATATCACGCATGGACGCCATAGTCTCTCACCGCCTTTTACCCTATTACATGCCTATTTGAAATCTTTCTTACATGCTTCAATTGCTGTAATTAATTTCTGCTCTGTTTCTTCGTCTAACTGTTTTGTTTCACGAATGGATTCGAAAATCTCCGGATACTTGGTATCAATCAGTTCTAACAATGCTTTTTCAAATGCCAGAATCTCATCCACCGGAATATCCAGTAAATATTTCTTGGTTGCAGCATAAATAATTGCTACCTGTTTTTCCACCGGCATCGGCTGATACTGTGGCTGTTTCAACATTTCACGGATTCTTTCACCCTGTGCTAATTTCTCTTTGGTATCAGCATCCAGCTCAGAACCAAACTGTGCAAATGCTGCCAGCTCACGATACTGTGCCAGCTCTACTCGGATTGGTGCTGCAATCTTCTTGATTGCCTTAATCTGCGCAGCTCCACCAACCCGGGATACGGAAAGTCCTGCATTGATTGCCGGACGGAAACCAGCGTTAAACATATCTGTTTCCAGATAAATCTGACCGTCTGTAATAGAAATTACGTTGGTCGGAATATATGCGGATACGTCTCCTGCCTGTGTCTCGATAATCGGCAGTGCAGTCAGGGAACCTCCACCCAAAGCATCGGAAAGTCTTGCTGCACGCTCTAATAATCTGGAATGCAGATAGAATACGTCTCCCGGATAAGCCTCACGTCCTGGTGGTCTCTTAAGCAGCAAGGAAAGGGTACGGTATGCAGCAGCATGTTTACTCAAATCGTCATAAACGATTAATACATCCTCTCCGTTCTCCATCCACTCTTCACCAATTGCACATCCTGCATACGGTGCAATATACTGTAATGGTGCCAGCTCACTTGCTGTTGATACAACAACTGTGGTATAGCTTAATGCACCGAATTCTTCTAATGTTTTTACCAGGGATGCTACGGTAGATGCTTTCTGACCGATGGCAACGTAAATACATTTTACGCCCTGTCCCTTCTGGTTAATGATGGTATCAATTGCAATTGCCGTCTTACCGGTCTGCTTATCTCCGATGATAAGCTCACGCTGTCCACGTCCAATCGGCACCATGGAATCGATTGCCTTAATACCGGTCTGTAATGGTGTATCTACGGATTTTCTGGAAATAACACCGGATGCCACACGTTCAATCTGGCGGTATTTCTCCGTCTCAATCGGTCCTTTTCCATCAATCGGCTGACCCAGCGCATTTACTACTCGTCCCAGTAATGCATCTCCGACCGGAACCTCTACTACACGTCCGGTGGTCTTTACGGTATCACCTTCGTTGATGGAACGCTTATCTCCTAACAGAACCGCACCTACATTATCTTCCTCTAAGTTCAGCACCATTCCATATACTTCGCCCGGGAATTCCAAAAGTTCTCCCTGCATTGCATTTTCAAGGCCGTGAATTCGTGCAATTCCATCTGCCACCTGAATGACAGTTCCTACGTCTGCCACTTCCAACTGGGATGCATACCGCTCGATCTGCTCTTTGATAACGGAACTGATTTCTTCTGGTTTCAATTTCATGAAGCGGTTTCACCTACTTTCAACTGTATTTTGGATAATTCACTGGTTAGCTTCTGCAGCCTGGTTTTGATACTGCTGTCCACTACCCTGTCTTTTATGCGGATGACCATGCCTCCAATGAGTGATGCATCCACCTCATAATTCATTTCAATTTCTACATAATGTGTGGTTTCTAATAGTTTCTTTACGATTTCATCTTTCTGCTGCATTGACAGCTCCATCGCAGAAATAACATATGCCGTTCCGATATTTCTATATTCTTTTACGGAATCCACAAAGCATGCAAATACGCTTTCCATATCTTTAAAGTGGTCTTTCTCTATCAGCTGGCACATCAATCCCACGATCTCGTCCGCGGTCTTTCCCTTGAATATGTTTTCAATAATCTGAAGCTTCTCTTCTTTTACAATCTGTGGATGATTCATCAATTTTGCCAGTTCCTCATTCTCATGGAGAATCTCAAGAAGTGCTTTCGCATCTTCTAACCAGGCATCTTCACATCCCTTTTCCACGGCGAGTTCAAACAATGCATCTGCGTATGTTTTGGAAACTAACTTTGCCATGTTGTATCACCCATCTCTTTCAAGGTTTCTTCCACGAGGGCATCCTGTATTGTTGTATCAATGGATGCGGCTACCACTTTGCCTGCCATCATAGATGCAATTTCTATCATTTCCTGTTTCATCTCATCCATCACGCGTTTTTTCTCCAGTTCTGCCTCTTCATTGGCACGCCGGATAATCCGCGCAGCCTCTTCCTTTGCCTCGCCAATGATGCGGTTCTCATTGTGCAGGGCTTTGGTTCTGGCTTCACTTAAGATAACCTCCGCCTCTTTATCGACGTTCTTAAGCTTCTCTTCATACTGCTGTCTTAATTCTGCTGCCTCTGCCTGATCGCTTGCCGCAGATTCCAGTTCCGTCTTTATCTTCTCCTGACGTCCCTTTAACATCTTACGAACCGGCTCGAAAAGGTTATAAGACATTACGGTAAACAATACGAAAACGGATATCGCCATAAGGATGGTATCATGCAATAACTGAAAATCAAGATTAAATAATCTGGTCATTTTCTTCCTGCTGTGCCTCCTTTCTTTTCGTAATCATTCCTTCGCACTTTATACCAGTGGTTTTACGAAAAGCAGAAGCATTGCAATCAACAGACCATAAAGACCGGTAGTCTCTGCTACTGCCTGTCCAAGAAGCATGGTTGACATAATATCTCCTTTTGCTCCCGGGTTACGGCCTACAGCTGCTGCTGCGTGTCCTGCTGCAATACCCTGTCCAATACCAGGTCCGATACCTGCGATAACTGCAAGTCCTGCACCAATTGCTGAGCATGCTAAAATTAAATCCTGTCCTGTAATGTTCATAATTATAAATCCTCCTTATACTGTTCTATTCTGTTTCCATCTGCTGGTTCACATATGTCATAGTCAACATACAGAATACATACGTCTGAATTGCTCCTGAGAACAAATCAAAGTACACATGAAGCGCTGCCGGCCAGACAATTGCAATCTTGGACAACAGTCCATAGACCAATGCCATCATTACGGTTCCTGATAATACGTTTGCAAACAAACGAAGTGACAGGGAAATCGGCACGGCAATCTCGCTGATGATATTGATTGGCAGCCACAGTGGCAGCCATGGTGGTAACGGCGAACACATATCTTCCCAGATTTTCTTTGGTTTCTGGTACTTTATCTGACAGATATGGATAAGCGAAAAGGTGATAAGTCCCAACGCCAGTGTCGTTCCATAATCTGCGGTAGGCGGTCTTAGCCCGAATAATCCAGATATATTACTCATGAGAATAAAGATAAAAATGGTGCTGATGTAATTCACCAGCTTCGGTGCATTTTTCCCCATGACACCGTCAACCACGCCATCTAATTTTTCCACCATAAGTTCTACTACATTCTGGAATCCGCCCGGTACCTCCGTTGCCGCTTTCATCTTATACTTTACAATAAACGAAAAGGCAATCAGTATCAGCATGATTATCAGAATACATACATGAGAAGTAGTAATCCATACCTCATGTCCGAAAATCTTATAGGAAAACAGTCCATGAATCATAAAATCTATATCCTGGGCACCCGCTGCTAAAATTCCGTTATCCACGCTTTCACCTCCTTATATTATATTTTTCTTCACCCTAAGAAGATTCATCACCTCTCCCTAAAAGTTTTAAAATTACTTTATGTGTAAAGGGTTGAACGTAAGCTCCAACCTTCAATCCCATTACTCCCACAAATGCTACAATCACATTGCCTATTTCAAAGTATGCCGTAACAAAAAAGACTGCTACAACTACGAGATACCGCAGCACATACTGCAATGCGATCCGTCTTGTCCTTCCGGATTCTGCCATATCCATACTGTCCCGCAGAACCACTGCCATATGGATTGCCATTCCGATTGCGGTTGCTGCTCCAATCAGAAGGCCGTTGGAATATCCCAATTTGTCCTTTACAAACCAGATACCGGTAAATTCCACCACAATTTCGTATATAAGGATTCCCAGAATTAATTCCGGTAATGCATCATTTATCCTTTTTAACATCTGATTTAACCTTTCCCGTGTCTTTTTTCTGCCAAAGCCTCTGTGCCATCCGGTAGCAATTCTGGAATCCCGCTGCCGCCCCAAGGAAAAACAGCAGAATCACCAGCCACGGATGCCCGTATCTTCGGTAAATAAAAACCCCGAGCCCAACACATAAAAAAATAGGAACTATCATGTTGATACCGAACTGCATGATTAAAATCAAGGAATCATACACTTTATTTCTGTTCTTCATGAATAGCTCCTTCCCTTACATTTTCGTGAAACGCTCTGCAAAACGTGTCAGCACGATGACTCGCTTACGCTCATTATATCATTTTTGAGGAAATTGTCTATAAATATTTTATGAAAAATGTCTATAAATCAGCTTTACGATTTTACAATTTTACATAATTTTAACAAATATTACCAGCGGGTTTTTCCCACACCTTCGTCATTTGTTCAATTGGTTGTAAACCTCTGCCATTGTTCGTTATTTCTCCATTCGTTACAGGGTAATATTTATTTCCCGGTTGGTGTGGGTGTACTGATAGTAGCGCACGCCTGCCGCATCTAACATCCGTTTGGAAGCAATAACTGCCGGTGTATTCTGGTACTTGTCACTGTCATATACGATAGTCTTGATTCCAGCCTGAATGATTGCCTTGGCGCACTCATTACAAGGGAACAGGGACACATACATTTTCGCTCCCTCCAATGAACCACCCCGGTAATTTAAGATGGCATTCAGTTCGCTGTGTGTCGTATAAAAGTATTTATTCTCAAGCGGTGCACCTTCTCTTACCCATGGAAATTCATCATCGGAGCAGCCCTTCGGCAGTCCGTTGTATCCCATGGAAAGGATCTTGTTATCCTCACTGACAATGCAGGCTCCCACCTGTGTATTCGGATCCTTGGAGCGCATTCCGGATAACATTGCCACGCCCATAAAATATTCATCCCAACTAATATAGTCTTCCCGTTTCTGGCTCATTTTATTTCCTCCTTGCTGCGGTTTTTTACATTTTCTTTTATTTCACTTTTCATTATTTCTGCTTCGCATTTTATTATCATTACGCTGCTATTTTTCTGTTGCTATTTTACCATATTTTTTTATGGTTTTATACGGTTTCTGTGAGATTTTTACGGAAATGACACAGTTCTTAGCTGAATAAAGTACTTGCCGGGGCGAAGCCCGCTTCCTTCACTTGGGATACATGATAAAGGCTGTTAGGGGCACTTGGAATTTCGTCTGTTTCTAGGCAACACCGGCACAGGGATGTGCCGGTGAGGTGCAGATGAACATGGATGTGAATTTGCACCGGTTGCCGGAATAGACTGTATCTTTTTCGAAATTCTTAGTGTCCCTTGCAGGCTTTATGCCATATTCAAAGTGAAGGATGTGGACTGCGCCAGACAGTAATGTAAAAAAGGTTCTCAAGCCTTTCAACTTAAGAACCTTTCACATTTCATATATCTTCGAACTTATTTTGTTCCGAATATTCTGTCTCCTGCATCACCAAGTCCTGGTACGATATAGCAGTGCTCATTCAATTTCTCATCTAATGCTCCGATATAAATGTCTACGTCCGGATGTGCTTCCTGCATTGCCTTTACACCTTCCGGTGCTGCAATGATGCACATAAACCGGATATTCTTTACACCTCTGTCTTTTAACATCTGGATAGCTGCTATAGAAGAACCACCGGTTGCCAGCATCGGGTCTACAACAAATACTTCACGCTCATCGCAATCCTCTGGAAGCTTGCAGTAATATTCTACCGGTTTTAATGTCTGTGGGTCACGGTAAAGTCCGATGTGTCCGACTTTTGCTGCAGGAATCATTGCAAGCATTCCGTCTACCATTCCAAGACCTGCACGCAAGATTGGTACTACTGCCAGTTTCTTTCCTTTTAACTCTTTTACAGTTGTCTTGCAGATTGGAGTCTCAATTTCGATATCGGTAAGTTTCAAATCCCTGGTTGCCTCGTAGCACATTAACATAGCGATTTCGCTGATTAATGTACGGAACTCCTTAGAACCCGTTTCTTTTCTTCTTATCCAGCCGATTTTATGCTGAATCAGTGGATGATCCATTACAAATACTTTTGACATATCATTCTCCTTCGTTTAATAATTTTACTAATTTTTTTATACTCTTATTCATGGTCTCAAAGCAAAGCCCGTATGACTGAAGTGTGCCGCCGTAAGGGTCTAGGATTTCCAGTTCATCCCCTACTAACTCTGTCAGTACCTGGACATTTTCTTCCTTCGCCTCTGGAAACATTTCCAATAATTTCTGTCTCTGCTGTGCTTCCATTGTAAGCACCAATGTATCTTCGCCAAAATCCCCTGCTGTAATCTGGCTTGACATAAAACCTTCCAAGTTAATGCCATTGCTTATCATAACAGCTTCTGCCTTCTGATTCAGTGGTTCCGGGAATAATACCACAAGACCTCTCACCAACACTTCTACCGGATGATTCAGGGAATATTCCCGAAAAATACCGGCCGCCATGGGTGCCCTGCATGTTCCGCTTTCCGCCACGAATACAATGCGATCGTATGGCTTCATAAAAACCTCCTCTAAACTGTAATCACCTGATGTCCTGCAGCCTTCAGCAGACGGTTCATAATTGCCTGCCCAATACGCGGAGTTGCAAAACTCTCAGAGTAAATAATATCTACTTCTTTCTCATCAAAGTCCCGCAACAGTTTATACAAATGCTTTGCAATTGCATCCTCATCACTGCGTGCACCAATACTTACCACTTCGCCTTCCGGATAACGGTCTATCGTTTCGTCTGTTCCGATGATTCCTACCTTCTTCCCCAGTAGAACCGCTTCCTTTGCCAAAGCATTAATCTTTGCTACTACCTTCTCTTCTTCTCCGTCTACCAGAATCAAATCTGCTTTCGGTGCATAATGCTTATATTTCATTCCCGGTGCTTTCGGCTTCTGCAGCGAATCCGAAGCAATAATTCCAGGATCCATTTTCACTTCCCCGATTACCTTTTCTAACATTTTCGGTGTAATATAGCCCGGTCTTAAAATCATTGGTATGTCTTCTGTCAGATCAACAATCGTGGATTCAATTCCAATTCCCACAGGACCCCCATCCAGTATCATCGGAATTCTGCCATCCATATCAAATGCTACATGCTCTGCCAGAGTCGGACTCGGTTTACCGGATGTATTGGCACTCGGTGCTGCAATATATCCACCGCTTCTCCTGATCAGTTCCAGTGCAACCGGGTGATTTGGCATGCGGACTGCCACCGTATCCATCCCCCCTGTAGTTTCATATGGAACCTTATCATTCTTGCGCACAATCATGGTCAGCGGCCCCGGCCAGAATGCATCTGCAAGTTTCTTTGCTTCTTCCGGCATCTCCTGTGCGATTTTCTCCATGTCTGAAAATTCTGCCACATGAACAATCAAAGGATTATCAGATGGTCTTCCCTTTGCCGCATAAATTTTCTTCGATGCCTCTGCACTCAGTGCATCTGCGCCCAGTCCATATACCGTCTCAGTTGGAAATGCCACCAGCCCGCCATCCCGGATAATTGCGGCTGCACGTTCCAGTGCTTCTGTATCCATATTATTCTGATCTATTTTTATCACTTCTGTTTTCATAACGCCTATTATATCACGTTCCCTTTATGTGTTCAAGAACTGGAATTGTTTTCAAAATCCATTTTCATCGAAAATCGAAATCACCCGAAAACCGCACTTCCTACTTGCTATGTAGACCTAAGTGTGGCATAATCAGTATGTTCACTAGAATATTATGGAAAGGAGTTTCCAGATGAAAATTACAAAAAACGAATTTGGCATGACCAAAGATAATCAGCCGATTTCCCTTTATACTATTGAAAATGCCTCCGGCGCTTCTGTTACACTTTCGGATTATGGATGCCGTATTATTAAGATTATGGTTCCGAATAAAGAGGGAAAACTGACCGATGTAATTTTAGGCTTAATGAATGCCGATGAGTATCTTGCTGATGATGCCAGCCTGGGAGCTGTTGTCGGTCGATGCGCCAACCGTATCGCCAAAGGGCACTTTACCTTAAATGATAAAGAATACAATCTTGCCATTAATAATGGGCCAAACCACCTGCATGGTGGTCCTACGGGATTTGCCCAGCGTGTATGGACCGGAAAAGTTACAGACGATAAAGTTACATTTACCCGCATTTCTCCGGATGGGGAAGAAGGATATCCGGGCAATCTTACAGTTTCCGTTACTTATGGATGGTCTGAGGACAATGAATTATCTATTGTTTATGAGGCATCCTGTGATCAGGATACCGTATTCTCTGTAACCAGCCACGGTTACTTCAATCTGAATGGTGAAGGAAACGGTACTGTATTAGATCAGGAATTACGCATTGATGCAGATGCAATTACAGAACTGGATGATACGCAGTGTCCTACCGGCGCATTTCTCTCTGTAGAAGGAAGTCCATTTGATTTCCGTGAGATGAAAAAAATCGGTGACGGCATTCACTGTGACAATGCCCAGTTAAAATTAGGCGGTACTTACGACCATAACTTTGTAATCAACGGGGATGGCTTAAGAGAGGCGGCTGTTTTACAGTCAAAGGAAAGCGGTATTCGATTGACCTGCTTTACCGACCAGCCGGGTGTGCAGCTCTATGTTCCTTGCTATACCCTTCATCAGAAAGGAATTGATGGCAAAGATTATCCGCCATATTCCGCAGTATGTTTAGAGACACAGCATTATCCAAATGCAATTAATATCGAACATTTCCCTTCTGTTGTTTTAAAAGCGGGCGAGAATTTCCGTTCCAAGACACTCTATCATTTTTCTGTGATGGGCTAAACCCGGAAAAATATAAGAAAGCAAAAGATTCCAGACCATTATGGCTGGAATCTTTTTTGTAATCTTTCTTTATTTCTGATGCATTTCAATGCTGTTTCGTTTTCTGTTTTTCTGTATCTGCAGTCTCATTACTCAAGCCGGCTTCTTCCGTATCTACTGTTTCATTGCCCAGACAGTCTAGAATTCCATCCGCAATGGCCTCTGCCACTGCCTCCTGATATTCCCCGGTAGATAATTTCGCGGCCTCCTCGGAATTACTTAAGAAGCCGCATTCTACGATTACCGTAGGATATGCCGTTTTTTTCAGGAGATAATAACTCTCATTGGCTTTTGCTTCCCGCTTATTTTCCGTATCCAGATGCGACCGCAGGCTTTCCTGCATAATCCCGGCAATTTTTCTGCCCTCCTCGGACTGTCCAAAATAGAAGCACTGGGCTCCGCTTATGGACTCTTCCGTATAACTGTTCTGATGGACACTTATGGTAAATAACGGCTTCGCCTCATCAATCAGCCGGCAGCGGTTACGCATATCTGCCACCTTTTTGCTGCCGCTCTCCCCTTTATCAAGACTTTCGTCTGTCTCCCGGGTCAGAATCACTGTTATATTTTCTTTTTCCAGACGGGCTTTTACCTTCTTTGCAATGGCAAGGTTAATGTCCTTTTCCAGTTCGCCGTGAATCCCGATTTTGCCCGGGTCATCACCGCCATGGCCTGCGTCCACAACGATACATGGCTTTTCTTCTGCCGCCCGCATGCTGCTTACCAGCACTGCTCCTTCTTTTGATAACAGGCATACTGCCACCAGTAGAAGAACTGCCATATATAATTCCATTCTTTTTTTCAAACCACACTTCCTAATTCTTTTCTTTATAATAAATATGAAAGTGCCGGCTCAATTATCCTGTTTTATCTGTTAATCTACTTTAAACTTCGCAATTTCTTCGGAAATATCCATAACAACTTTTTCATGGGCCTCTCCTTTGCGGTTTTACACTTTAGTTATTTGTATATTTTATAATGGTATCCCAGATGCTGTCTGTCTCAAAGCCAAGCTTCCAGAAAGATATTCCCGCAAGTTTATTTGACTTCATGACTTCTAACTTCTTCTCAAGGGAAGCTGCGTCTTCTATCCAGACTTTATAGGTAACCCCATCATTTACATATTCTGCGTAATTCTGCCCATCTTCTTCCGACCAGGTCGGCGTTGCTCCATTTAATTCCAGACGTTTCTGTACCGTATCCATACCAACAGCTTCGCTGGTCAAATCATATGGTACATAATCCTCTGCTGCTGCAGCTGTTGTATCTTCTTCATCATCTGCCTTTGGTGTCTCTGCCCATATTCTTGTATAGAACGGACATCCCAGAATGATCTGGTCTGCAGGTACTTCCTTTAAGGTATCGGCTACTCCGTTGGTTACAAATCCAATGGATGCAACAGATCCTTCATCTGAACCAGCATAATGCTCATCATATCCCATAATCACTACATAATCAGCAAAATTTGCCTGTTCTTCCCGGTCATAAAATGCGGTATAAGCACTCGGCACATAGTTGTCCACGGATAATACCACGCCGTTGTTTGCACATTTTAAGGAAAGTTCGCGGATAAACTGGATATAGCTGTCTCCCACTGCTTCACTGTTTAAGGATTCAAAATCCAGATTGATTCCATCCAAATCGTACTGGATTGCTGCTGAAATAATCTGATTGACCAGATACTGTCTGGTAGAGGTATGGGTCAGAACAGCAGCTGTGTCCACTTCTTTATTTTCAAGATTGCTTACCAGTCCCCAGACCTCAATATTATTCTGATGGCAGTAGTTTACATAATCCAGCGATGCAAGGTTTGCAATGTTACCGTTATTATCATTTAAGTAGAACCAGGTCGGTGCGATTACATTGATTCCTTTGGTATTCTGCAATACCGTTGCAATGGTGCTGTTGGCATCCTTTGTTGTCACCTGATGCCATGCCATTTCTATGGTAAAGTCCTTGGAAATATGGGTAAATTCCGGCTCTGTAAAATCATTGTTCAAGGTTTCCGTGGTTACTTTTCCTACGAATTTATTCTTAAGGTATCCGATAACACCATCTTCTGTCATGGCTTTTGTCCAGCTGTCACCTGCATCCAAAATTGTCAGGGTCTCACCTTTTTCTAAATCTTTCACGATCGGACTCTTGATACCGCCCTTTAAACGAAGCTGTGTTGCCTTCTTCGCCGGTGCTGTATCCACATCCCCCCACACGGTATTGATTACGGTACGATTCGGGTCTTCATATACTTCGTGGGTAATATTGGTATACTGCTCTACGAAATCAAGTGCAAGATACATGGTATTGCTGTCATTCCGGACAATTGTATAATCTGCACTCTGATTTTCCTTCCCTACCTGATAAGTATTGCTGCCTGCTGCCACGGTAACGAGATTATCCGGCAGTGTATAAAGCAATACATTTTCATTGGCATCCCAGTAAAAACGGTCATTGAAGCGGTCATGTACCGTTTCATAATCCACATATACTTCGCCGTCTATATATTTACCCGGTGTTTCTAACACTTCATGATCCACTACCAGCGAAATATCATCATCCGCCTGTAAATGATAATATTCTGTCATATCCTGATGCTCTTTACTCGGAATATATTTCTGAATAATTTTCGTTCCTACGGCAATCAGCAGCACCAGTAATATCAATACGATTACCACAATAACCGGTGCTAATTTCGTGTTTTTTCTGTTCCGTCTGCGGTTCCGGTTTCTGTTTCTATTTCTATTTCCATTTGTCGGTCTGTTCGTTCGCTGCGTTCTCTCCAAGCCTGCGTCCTCCTGTACTTTACTGTTCTATTTTCTTATGGTTTTCCATTTTTGTTTTCTTTGCCATAAGCATACGTCATTGATGGGAAAATTTCAAGTAAAAACCACCTGGAAACACGCTTTGCGAGTTTTCCGCGTAAAAAGAGGCACAGACTATAATTTTTGTCTGTGCCTCTTACCTTTCTTTTTCTTTACATTGTGCTGCATTCTGCAGCGGTGTGAGTAAGCATTCAGGGTAACCTTCTCACATCAAAAGCATATATTTCTATTTATTCATCTTTTTTGTTTTTGGTTTCTGTTAAATTTACATGCCTGCTTTCTACTTTCCTTTTCCAAAAGGATAAGCGTTCGTGATATGTTAAACTAAAGTTTTTAAAAACAGGCGCTCTGCTTCTTTTAAATGAAGCGGGTCCTCCATAAAAGGAAGGGTATGGATTGGTATGCGGTATTGTTTCTGAAAATCTTTTTTATCTTTTTTCATCCCAAACTGTGCCAGAAACGTCACGTTATCCAAACACTTTTCCTCTTCCCATATGACGGACATAAAATACTCTAATTCCTTTCGTTTCCATGGACTTAAGGAAACCAGAATCAGCTTCCGGTCACAGCGCAAGAATTCCCGACGAATCCTGTAAAACTCACTTCCGCCGTCTATGATGTAATATTCATAGCCCTGTCGGATATATTCCGGCATATTATCACTTCCCGCATTTGCAAAATAGTGTTTTCTGTCCGGCCGCCCCCATTTACCCTGCTGCTGTTTCTGCAGTTCTTCCAATTCGTGATTTCCACTTAATTCCACCAATGCCGTGTGACTTTTCAGGCAGTCCGCACAGTAATGGGTCAGCGCAGTGCACAGATGCGTCACACCCACGCCCTGCTGCACACCAAATATTCCGATACTTTTTCTTTCTTCCATGGTTTGTTATCTTCTCCCTTCTTTCGAAAGCATTTGTGTGAAGAATGCTTCCTTTTCTCTGCCACCATCAAATGGCATTGTGTCCCTCGGATAACAGTACACTTCTCTTCCGATGAAAGCTGCAAATTCTCTCGCCTCCATGGGGCTACTGTGATTACAGATAATTTTAAGATTTGGTACACAACGTAACGTTTGCCAGGCTTTCATGGAAGCCTCCCGCTTCCACAAAGACAGATTCACTACGAGTACTGTAATCTCAGCCTCTTCCATGCAGGCTTCTTCCACTGCAGCTCCATAATCGAAAATGAGTGTGTCTTCCCCGCTGCCAATTGACTCACTTCCCCGGAAATTCCGGCAGATGACGATATCTTCTTCGCACTCTGCCTCACGGCTCCGCCCAATTTGTTCCACCACATTACTTATCTTTTCCCTCTTTTCGGACCGAATTTCCCGATACAGGGCATTTGCGCCCCCCGCATTAAAAAATGAAGTCAGTGCAATGGCTATATGGGTGGTTCCGACTCCGGATTCTGCCCCCACAACAGATATGCTTTTTAAGAGATGCTCTTTCCGATTCCCCTTCTGCTTTAACGCACGGGTCAGTGCCTGTTGTAATTCCCCGGCGCTTTTGTAACGCTTGTTTGGATTTTTTCTTGTGGCTTTTTGTGCGATATGCCGGAATGCCGGGCTGCTTTTGTGGGAATGCTTCTTAATATAAAGTGAAAAAATAGCCCCGATTGCATAAATATCGCTTACTGTATGCAGTTCATATTCCCCGTACTGCTCCGGTGCCGCAAAACCTTTTGTTCCATAGTTCTGATAATTTTTTCCACGACTGGTAATATATGATGCAATTCCAAAATCGATTAATTTTACCTGATTCCCACATACTATAATGTGTGACGGTTTTAAATCCTGATGTAATACCGGAAATGGTTTCTGGCTGTGCAGGAATGAAACGATTCCGCAAAGCTGTATGCCAATCTGTATCATATACTCCTGGGAAACTGACGTATTCCAAAGCAACTTCTCTAACGATTCCCCTTCAACATATTCCTCAATGATATAATAAAAGGCTTCATCTTCCTCTATATCATATACAATTGGAATTCCGGGATGTCGTAACTTAGCGAGAATGTTCGCTTCAGAAAGAATTGAAGACGGCATAGAACGTGTCTTTGAAATACACTTTATTGCACGATATGTCTCCAACTTCAGATGTCTGGCAAGATACACCTTTCCTGCTGCGCCGCTTCCTAACTCCGACAACAGCTCGTATCTGTCAAACAAAATTTGTGTTTCTATATGTTCCGCCCCTTCCTTCTTTCAAAGGAACCGGAACGCATCTCTTGGAATAGTTTATAGCACAAAGCAATTATGCTTTGCAATAGAAAATCTGTTTTTTTAGACTTTTTAGAAAACTTTAATATTTTTTACCGGTTTACAAGTATTTTTCATTCCATTATAATATAGGCGTAAACTTCATACAATTTTCTATAGATAAGGAAGTGATTTTTATGAAAATTGAAAAAGTGAATGACAACCAGATTCGCTGCACACTTACCAGAGCAGACTTAGATGACCGCCATCTGAAGCTGAGTGAGTTAGCATATGGCACGGAGAAAGCAAAGTCCCTGTTTCGTGACATGATGCAGCAGGCGAATTATGAATTTGGATTTGAAGCCGAGGATATGCCTCTTATGATAGAAGCCGTTCCCCTGACACAAGATACAGTATTGCTTATTATTACCAAGGTAGAATACCCGGAAGAGTTAGACACCCGGTTTTCCAAATTTTCAGAGCCGGACGAAAATGAATATCCGGATTTTGCAGATGCAAAGAACACTCCTGCAGCCGGAGCCGATGATATTTTAGGCTTCTTCAAACAGCTTCAGGAGAAGCAGAAGAGCGAACTTGCCAAGTCAGTGAAGGCTGCTGCCCCGGCAGAAGCTCCTGTCAAGAAGGCTGCCACTCCTGCTCCGAAGCCTGTCGTAGAACCGGTGGTAGATATTACCCGGCTGTTCGTCTTCGACAGCTTAGAGAAAATCAGCAATCTTGCCCGTATTTTAAATGGCTTTTATAACGACCGGAATTTCCTTTACAAGAATCCGAATAAGAGTGCCTTTTATCTGGTACTGCACAAGGGACACCATTCTCCGGAAGATTTCAATAAGGTCTGCAACATCTTATCGGAATACGCTTCCACTGAGAAATACAGCCGTGCTTCGCAGGCTTACTTCGATGAGCATTTCCTGCCTCTGATTAAAGAGCAGGCACTGCAGGTACTGGCGGAAATTTAAAAAAGATAAAAAGGAATTGCTTTGAGTTTCACTCAATGGCAATTCCTTTTTTGTTTATCTTTCTAATTTATGTAACCGACCATGCTCCATCTCATATACTTCATCACATAATAATTCTATATCCTCTCGATTGTGACTGGCCAGTAGTAAAGTTTTTCCCTCTTCTTTAAAAGAAAGAAACAATTTCCTCATTTGTTCAACCCCATCTTTATCTAATCCATTCATCGGTTCATCTAAAATGAGAATATCCTGATTTTCCATCGTTGCCTGTGCAATTGTAAGACGCTGCTTCATACCCAGAGAATATTTTCCTACCGGTTTCTTTAGCTCCGGATCAAGTCCGACTTTTCTCATACTTTCTTTTACATATTCCCGATTTTTCTTATGATTAATCATATATAACAGTTCAAGATTTTTAAGTCCGCTGTACTGCTTTATAAATGCCGGTTCTTCAATAATTGTTCCCAAATTTTGAACCACATCCATATCTTTTCCAACCATTTTCCCACGAACTGTTATTGTTCCTTTTTCTACAAGATAGAATCCACTAATGCACTTAAAAAGTACTGATTTTCCTGAACCATTATACCCTACAATTCCGTATATTTTTCCACTTTCACAAGTCAATGATACATCCTTTAATACTTTATGCTTTTTAAAAGATTTCTCAATATGTTCTACTTTAATAACCTCTGCCATAGCTATTCCTCCCTGCTTATCCAGTCTATTCTCTGAATCTGTCTCTGACCTGCAACCACCAGCAGAAACAGAATCAGAAAATAACCTACATAGATATATACAAAATTTGGTTTACTCAAATCATATCCATATCTCCAATTTCCCACATTTTCCCATGAAAATGGTGAAAAATATATAAGTCCTAATTTTGCACCGGCATCCAGATAGTTTACCATTGTAGAAAAGAAAATAAGCAGAATAGTGACTATATATGCACCTACTCTTCTAACATAAAGACTCAATGTATATAATAGCATTCCAATTACTGCAAATGCTAATATATCCATTAAAATTACATGCCCTATCATCTGGTAGGGTGTAAATGCTGACATTACTTTTGTATCCACAATCAGCGGAATCTGATATTTTTCCATACCATAAACAGAAACCGTCCTGTACAGACTTCCCCATGAATTGCTAAAATCAACTGCCGGAAAGTTCAATAAAATGCTTAATAATACCAGTATTACAGCTAATAAAATACTGCTTCCGAAAATATAAAAAATATTTCGACTTCCCCACCGCTTTTTTCCTATACGCTGTACAAAATATAATTCATTTCTCTCCATAAATGGAGCATTCGAATAAAAACATAACACACTTAAAAGTACAACCTTCATAAAGAAATCATCATTTTGAATAAAAGGTAATATTGCAAAACTGTCTTTTACGTTCAATTCCATTGCAAGATTCCGGTAGAGTCTTAACATATCATCTACCATAAATCCCCAAATGATAAGTAGTGTCAAAAAACGCATGGACTTCATTCTGCAATAAAGATTCTGTATTTTTGACTGCAAATTCACATACTCTCCCCCCTTATCTCTTTTGTTACTCTGGCTGCAATTAAATTACCCAATACGATAACACAAAGTATTGTCATTAAGAATATGTATCCAAGACTTATCCATGCATTTCCAAATACATCTGTAGAAAACATAAACAGAGAATTCCAATCCCAAATACCACCTTGCGGAAATAATACGCCAAGATATGTAACTATAAAATAATAACCAGCCATAGGAATGCAGATTGCAAACATCTGATTCTTAGCCAATAGAGACAGCAGCATGGATACCAGACACAGAATGCCTCCTAACAATCCAAATATAATTGCAGAAAAAACCAAATATAATATTGGCATTCCATGCATTGCAAACCATCCAAAACAATTTCCACGCAAATCGACACCATTTGCTGTAAAAAATTCATCCTCTAACATCAGCAGGGGATGCCAAAAACTATCCTGCTGAAAAAAGAGTAACTGTCCTGCGAAAACAGTAATATCTGCTGCCAGAAATCCGCTTAATACTTTTGACCATATATAACTCTTTAAATCTCCACGCAAAATTTCATTCTGCCAAAAATGATGTTCCTGATCTTCTCTTAATGCATTTCCATATGCAAAGCTGCTAAATGCAAATATTGCAATTGTAACACTCTGAAATTTCATAACTTTATATCTGCTAATAACATCTATTGCCGGTTGTCCAACCTTCGCCATTAAATTCATCGTAATATATACCCCTATCACTCCAATCCAGAATGGTGCTGAAGTAAATACCCTGTATAAATCCATTTTTAAATATTTTTTCAGCATATTACTACTCTACCTCCAGTTCAACCATCTCTTCTCCTGTGACAGCATTAATTGGTATATAATTATATGATTCATTCCGTCCTTCTCCCTGATATTTCCCAATCTGACATATCCATACCGGCACCATATCATATACCCCGTTCTTCTTTTGTAATGGATACATTACAAGCTGACATTTCCGAACAGTTATTGGTTCTTCCGTAATAACACTTCCATAGTTCTTTTCTAAAACCTCTGCAATTTTATCAAAAGAAACCAGTGATAACTTCTTTTTTTCTAATTTGCAGGAATATAAAACAGGAATCTGAAGTTCCCCTAATCCATCTTTCATTACATACACCTGCATATCACCATACATTCCCGGATAATCCCTGATATTTTCATACCGGAAAATTTCGATTCCCTGTAAAGTCTGAGAAAAATAGAATAGATAACCCTCCTCGTCCTTTGACCAGCTTTCTTTTGCATCCTGTGCAGATAAACTGCCATCCTTTAATAATCTTTGCGTCTGCTCCTCTAAATCTTCTATGTGCATACAATAACTTTCCTTGTATTGTAAATTACCTTCCTCTATTCCAAGCTGATTCATTTGTTCACATGCGCTTTCCCACGCCTGCGTTCTGTCAAAACCAGATAAATCATCTGCATCCCTAAATACAGCCTCATTATCCATTGGATCCTCTGCCCCATATTCACCATTCATATGCAGTACCTGCACTAAATATCTCATTAACGGTTCTTTCCAGTAAAGTCCCTGTTCGGCATCTAAACGTAAAAATCCTTCTAATTCATTATCGTAAACTTCGGCATTCAACCTGTCCCCATTTCGGCTTTCTGTTTCAAAACAGCTTTCTTCATAGTTTAAATTATCCTTTAAGAACATTGTTTTCCACTTATCCGCATCCGGATAAACAATGCTTGCTGTTGATGCATATAAATTTTCATAATCAATATTTTCCCCTGTAATTATCTTTGCATCAAACGCAAAACTATCGTTCACTGTTTTTTTATATTCTTCCGGAAAAGATACTGAACTCTGTTCCTTTTCTGTGTCATTTTCCGCTATCTTCTGATATTCTGTTCGTTCATATGGCAGATGAGCTTGCTGCCATAAAATTGCTATGCATATTATTACTACTGTATAAAAGACAATTGTTTTAATAACTTTTTTGCAGTTATTTATTTTCATATCTACTCCTTTTACAGGTGGGGCTAACCCCACCTGCAATATATATAAGTTCTTTCCATTCTTTAAGATGTGTACCTTCCAGATATTGTTATGGTATGAGAATGTGCTGCGCGCCTGTGATTCATTTTTTACAGAAACAGCAAACGGACTTGCATCATTTATCAATTTCCAATATTTTGGAAATAAATTTAAATATCACAAAATAGAATTCTCTTTTCTTTATTTAAAGAACCGGAATCCTCTGCTTACATTTCTCTATATGATTTTATTCTGGGAAATTTGATATCCAAGACTTTGAATATCAAATATAGCGATAACCGCAACTAAGAATTTTCTTGTCATCATAACTCCCTCTCCTCTTGTTTTCAATAACTATTAAAAGCTTAGTATTTTTCATTTTTTCTGTCAATATCAATTATTATCAAAACGAATTATAAATATTTGTATATTTTATACAATCTTACCTGTATATTTTAACTTCAAAACTCACTTTTTCTATCACACTATTTCTGTATCATTATAATCTGCAGAACCTGTCACTGACAGCTTCTTACGGATGCACGACTACAAAAAAAGACCAGAACGCACGATATCTTCAAGCCTTACGGCATTCGATTATCGGACTGTTCTGGTCTTTTATTTGTCTCTATTTCTTACTTGCCGTCTTTTGCAAGGAAATCATTGATTTCATCAACTAAAGACTGTGGCTCGATTCCATGAACCATTGCTGCCTGTTCAATTGTCTCCATCTGAGAGGATGGGCATCCTAAGCAGTGCATTCCAATATTTAAAAGAATCGGTGCAATGTTCTCGTCAATCTGAAGTAATTCACCAATCATGGTATCTCCGGTTACCTGTGCCATATTCTTTTCCTCCTTCTTGTTGTCAATGGTGTTATTATAATCCCTCCCGATAAAATATGCAATTAGTTTTCCCTTTTGTCCGTAATTATATACACGATTGCTTTTTCTTTAGTACATGCGGAAGAGGTATTGTAAATCATAATTTTTTGTATTAAAATAATTGCAAGCTAGAATTCTAGCCTATACATTGTTTATTATTTTTAAAGGAGGACGATAAAATGGCATATGTAATTTCTGATTCATGTGTAAGCTGCGGTACTTGCGAAGGTGAATGCCCAGTTGGAGCTATCTCTGCAGGAGATGGAAAATACGAAATCGCTGCTGATACTTGCATCGAGTGTGGAACTTGTGCAGGTGCTTGCCCTACAGGAGCTATCAGCCAGGAATAATTTTCGTACTTAATTCAAAAGAAGCTGTTGGTTTCGCCACACAGCTTCTTTTTTTTATGCGAGAAACTCGCAAAGCGTGTTTCTCGTAGTTATGCCCTCATTTGTGAGGCTATGCTTCATTCGGTTTCCATTCCTGTTTCTTATGAAACAGCTTCTTCTCTTTCTTTCCCTTTGCCTTCAGGCTCTGACGAATCAGCTCGTCCAGTTTCTTATAGCGTTCTTCCTCCGCTTCATCCTGTTCCCTCATCAGATAATTCATTTCTTTTAATACATAATCCCGCACCAGTTCGCTGACTTCTTTTCCCAGTGCATGATTGTTTTCGGCAATCGCGCCTTTTACAATCTGTGCCATCATATGCTGGAACTGCTCCATCCGCCTTGTGTTGTCCTCTACCTCCGTGGAAAGAGTCTGCTTTGCCGGCTCCGATGCTGCTGTTGCCGCTAATAGCTCCGGTGCATCTTCCCTGCCGCCATTATGTATTAAAAGCTTGATTGCCTTTAACTGATAACCCTGCTCTTTCCATTCTTTTATCTTCATGAATTGCTCAATGTTTTCTTTTGTATAATAACGGTGTCCCATTTCGTTGCGGGGTACCGTAAGTTCTAACTCTTCTTCCCAGTATCTAAGTACATGGGATTCTACATTTACAAGTGCTGCAGCATCTGAAATCATATACCGTTGCTTGTCCATAATTGCTCCTCCTTTGCCACTGCTTCTTCCTTAAAATTATAACGCTGCGGCTTTTGTCAGTGCAATTATTTTCCATCGTATTATTCCGACATATTGTGCATGGTTCGCACAATTATTGACATTTCAGGAAGACTCCTGCAACATGTTTTACCACAATCTGGCTGCCCGCTGTCAATGCATTTCCATCTTCATTCGTGGCTCCGGTCAGCTCCAGTGCATATTGTTTTCCACGTATCATCTGCTGGTCTGCACTCACCATGGTCCCATTTTCGATGGCATAAAATTTCTTATTTTTGCCGGATGCCGGATTGATTCCATTGGAACCGACCTCTACCTCTCCTGCAAGGTTCAGTAAAATGTAATCATCTTCCGGCTCTGCTATCGTATCAAAATCCAATGCATTTACCATTTCCAGTACGGCATCCCACGGCATAGCCTGCATGGTATCTGTCGATTCAGACTCTTTGATTTCCTTTATCTCAACGGTTTTTTCCATGCCATCCAATGAAATCTGATATTTTTTATCATTTACTTTATCAAAAATAATGAATTCCGACTTTGCAGCATAACGTCCCAGAAGGTTTCCATCTTTCTCCAGATAAAATGCACCTTCCATTACCTGACAATCATCAGAAACCGAATAGCTGTCCTTTAATACTTTATCGCATTCTTTTAAGACTTCACCAATTCCCATTTGTTTTAAACGAATAGAATCTGATGAGCCTGTTATATTATCCACAGAACTATCTTCATCTTTACCAGCATTCTCTTCTTTCTCTATTTCTTCTGATTCTTCACCTTGTTCCTGCTGGGATTCTATTATTTGTCCAATCTGTTCCAGAAAAGAATTATTGTCTTCTATTAACCTTAGATTTGTTGTAGAAACCACTATCTTTTCTCCTAAATAGTTTTTTCCACCACAACCGGATAGAATTGAAATTAGAATAAATACTATTAAAATATTATAATTTTTCATGCACTCACCCCTTCTCTCTATATAGAAAACTAATCTATATTTTAGATATAATATTTTTTATGTATTTGTCAAGCCCTATGTGGAGATTTTTTAGGTAAATTTTTATTTCTTTCGGTGCAATTATTTTCGGTGTTCTTACCATCCGCTGTCCTATCTGCCACCGGCAGTTACATTTAAAAGATATTACGCCGGATGATTTTTGTCCATTCTGTGGGGAAAAGCTTCATATTCTGTCTGGTAATGGGATTTTGATAAAGGAAAATGGATTTGCAGGAATCCGGAAAATGCGTTATGGTATACAAAAGATGCAGGAAGGATGGTTTTGCTTTATGTTTTTTATTATGGGAATTTCAAATAGTGAGAAAAAGCTGGCTTTTGACCAGTTAGAAATATGTAATTGCTGCGGAAAATATGGACATCTGGAAGTGTATATGACTTACATGTTCTTTTCTTTCTTTTTTATTCCGCTGTTTAAATGGAACCGACACTACTATGTGCGCATGAATTGCTGTAATGCCACCACCGAAATCAGTGCCGACTTAGGCAAGGCAATTGCCAGAGGAGAGGTTACGAAGATTCCGCTTGATACCCTGCATTTTGGTAGATATGAAAATCGTATGAAGCATTGCAGTTACTGTGGATTTACGACAGAAGAAGACTTTCAGTATTGTCCGAAATGCGGACGGGAATTGTAGCGGGGAACTGCGGCGTATAAGGTAGATGTCACAAGCGACCGCCGCAGGCGCGAGAATGTGCCGAGGCACATTCTTTGATCCAAATACCTGACAATTATAAGAAACTTGCTTTGCTTGTTTTCTCATATTATCAGCTTTTCACATATCTTTGATTTCTGCTGTTCGGTTTATCCGGTATCGTCATCTGAATCAAATTCATTTTAAGTGATGGATGAAGATAATTTCTTCGGAATCCCTCTTTCGAACTTAATCCAAGTTTTTCCATCAACGCTTTGCTTGTATAAGGAACATCATATTCCATAGCTTCAAGCAATTTTTGTACTGCTTCCGGAAGATATTCATTTTTCTCACTAATTTGAACAGAAATATCATCCAGAATTTTATCAATTTGAGCCAGCATAAATTCAATAAAAATTGTAGACTCTCCCGCAACGTGGCACCGGGAAATGGCATCGTAATATTCATCCTGAAACTTCTCAATCTGGCTTTCAATCGGAATATATTCAAACACTGGTTTCCAGTCAGAGAGAATAGCCGTGTGCCACAGTCTTGCCATTCTGCCATTGCCATCCGAAAAAGGGTGGATAAATACAAACTCATAATGAAATACACTACTTAAAATCAGTGGATGTACATTATCCTTCGCTTCTTTCATCCAGGTAAATAACTCATCCATAAGCTGTGGTACAAGTTGTGCCGGTGGAGCCATGAAAATACATTGATTTCCATTAAAGACACCTTCTTCACCGGAACGAAATTCACCGGATTCCTCCACAAAATACTTTGTCATAATTCCATGAAATTGTTTTAACTGTCGAATGTTATAAGGATTAATTTCTGAAAGACGCTCATAAGCAGCATAGGCATTCTTTACTTCCTGAATTTCTCTTTGTTCACCAAATACAGTCTTACCGTTAATTACATCCCGAACCTGTCCAAACGTCAATGAATTGGCTTCAATTTTCAAAGAGGAATGTATCGATTTTATTCTGTTATTCTTTCTCAGGTGCGGTTTTGCTTCAAGATTACTGATTGCTGTTATACGTCCTATCTTTTCGGAAATAGATGCTACCTCTATCAGGCAACACCCGGGAATGTTTATTTCTCCATATTGGCAAATCTCGTGTACTGAGGCAGCCATACCAGGTTGACGGTTCCGATAGGACCGTTTCTTTGCTTAGCCACGATGATTTCGGAGATTCCTTTCATTTCACTGTCTTTGTTGTAATAATCATCACGGTAAATGAACATTACAACGTCGGCATCCTGCTCGATAGCTCCGGACTCTCGAAGGTCGGATAACATTGGTCGATGGTCAGGACGCTGTTCTACGGCTCGACTCAACTGGGACAGTGCCACTACCGGCACATTCAGCTCACGGGCCAGCGCTTTTAAGGAACGGGAAATATCTGAAATTTCCTGCTGACGGGATTCGGAATGTCTGCCGGAGCCGGACATCAACTGTAAGTAGTCGATGATGATTAATTTCAAATCGTGCTCTAATTTATATTTGCGGCATTTACTTCTAAGCTCGGATATGGAAATACCCGGCGTATCATCAATGATTAATTTGGAACGGCCTACGTTGCCTGCTCCTTCAATCAGCATTTCCCAGTCTGCATCTGTCAAATTACCGGAACGCAGCTTCTGGGCATCTACTCTTGATTCCAGAGAAAACATACGGTTTACCAACTGTTCCTTACTCATTTCCAGAGAGAATATTGCTGTTGTCTGCTGGGAATGAATGGCTACATACTGTGCGATATTTAATACAAACGCCGTTTTACCCATGGAAGGACGGGCTGCAATCAGAATCAAATCGGAAGGCTGCAGACCTGCCATCTGGTAATCCAGATCCACGAAGCCGGTAGCAATTCCGGTTACGGAGCCTTTTTGCTTGGATGCTTTTTCAATCTTATCCAGTGCATTGATTACGACCTGCTTAATCGGGACATAATCTCCGCCGCCACGATTCTGCACCAGATTAAAAATACTCTTCTCGGTATCTGCCAGAATGTCTTCAACACTTTCTTTTCCAAGATAACATTCATCTTCAATGGACTGGGTGGTCTTAATGAGCTTACGCAGAACTGCCTTCTCTTTGACGATATTGGCATAATATTTTACATTGGCGGATGTCGGTACGGATGTTACTAAGTCTCTTACAAATTCCAGGCTGCTGATTTCCGCCGGCACATCCTTTTCTTTTAACTTATTCTGCAATGTAATCAGGTCAACCGGTTCTCCTGCATTAAACAAATCCAGCATGGATTCAAACAGAATTCCATACTGCTTGTGATAGAAATCCTCTTCGATGAGAATCTCTCCGGCTGTCATAATTGCTTCTTTATCCATAATCATGGAACCGATAACTGACTGCTCGGCTTCCAGACTGTTTGGCATAATCCGCTTTACCAGTGCCTCTTCCATGGAGGTTCCTCCTAATCTACTCTTCCGTTACTTTTACACGTAATGTTGCAGTTACCTTTGGATGAACCTTAACCGGCACTTCATATACACCAAATGATTTGATGGCTTCTTTTAACTGCATTTTCTTCTTGTCTAACTCAAGACCCAGCTGATCATGCGTTGCCTGGGAAATCTCTTTGGTGGATACAGAACCAAAGGTTCTTCCGCCTTCTCCGGCTTTCATTTTCACTTCTACGGTCTTATCCTTTATCTCATCTGCCAGCTTTAATGCTGCCTGATAATTCTCTTCTGCAACCTTATCTGCATGTTTGTTCTGCAGCTTTAAGTCATTTAAGGTCCTGCTGTTTGCCTCAACTCCCAATTTCTTCGGAATTAACTGATTTCTTGCGTATGCATCGCTTACATTTACTACCTCACCTTTTTTCCCAAGGGATTTTACATCTGCTAATAAAATTACTTTCATTCTTCTATATCTCCTTCCTCAAGCATTTCGTCGATGGTGTCTTCTATGATGCGTTGTGCCTGGGACACGGTACAGTCACGAAGCTGGCAGCCTGCCATATTCAGATGTCCGCCGCCCCCAAGACGTTCCATGATTTTCTGCACATTGATTTCATCAATGGAACGGGAACTTACATATATTTTGCCCTGATATTCGGTTAATACAAAGGACGCTTTGATTCCGACAATATTTAACAGCTCATCTGCCGCCTGGGCTCCTACGATGGTAGGGCTTTCAATCTTATCTGCCGGACAGATGGAAATGGCAAATGCACCGCGGTATACTTCCGCATGGCGGACCACTTCTGCTCTGGCTTTGTAGGCATCCATATCATTTCGAAGCATTTTTCTTACACGGGTTACTTCCGCTCCGCAGCGTTTCAGATAAGCAGCTGCTTCAAAGGTACGGACACCGGTCTTAGTCATAAAGTTGCTGGTATCGATTAAGATTCCCGCATAAATACAGTCCGCTTCGTGGGGTGCCAGCTTGATATTTTCTGTAAAATACTGCAACACCTCTGCTACCATTTCACAGGTAGAAGATGCATACGGCTCAATATAGGAAAGTACCGGATTGGAAATGACCTCACTGCTCTGGCGGTGATGGTCAAATACTACGATACTGTCGGTCCGCTTCAAAAGGCCCGGACACTCCGTATGGCTCGGACGGTTTACATCCACCACCATAACCAGTGTGTTATAATCCGTCAGCTCCAGCGCACGTTCACTGGAAACAAACATATCCGGCGGATAACCCTTCTCTGTGGTAAAACCTTCCTTCAATGGACGAAGGGATGAAGTTACCTGGTCTAAAACAATCTGCGCTTTCTTTCCTAATACTCTTGCGGCGCAGTAGATTCCGATTGCCGCACCAAAAGCATCTGTATCGGAAATGGAATGTCCCATAATCATAACATGCTCACGGCTCTCGATAATCTCCCGCAGTGCATGGGCTTTGACTCTTGCTTTTACACGGGTGTTCTTCTCTACCTGCTTGCTGTTACCGCCATAGTAGACAACATTTTCACCCTCTTTGACTACCACCTGGTCGCCGCCCCGACCCAGTGCCAGGTCGATTGCCATACGGGAATATTCATAATTCTGATTATAAGTATCACCGCCGACACCGATTCCGATACTTAAAGTCACCGCCATCTCATTTCCGACTTTGACAGTCTTAACATCTTCAATCAGACTGAACCGGTCGCTCTGCAGCTCCGCAAGATATTTATGCTGGAATACCACAAAGTATTTATCCTTCTCAATCTTACGCACCAGCGCATCCATTTTCGTAAAATACTGGTTTACCTTCCGGTCAATCAATGCCACTAAAAGAGAACGTTTTACGTCTTCAATACTGTCTAACGCCTCGTCATAGTTGTCTATGTATACAAGACCTGCCACCAGCTTCTGTTCTTCATTTTCACGAATGTAATTATAAAGCTCTGTCTCATCAAAAAGGTACAGCGCTGTCAGATACTGTTCATCCTCTTCAATAGATACAATGCTGCTGTTTTCCGCCATTTCCTCAAAATAAATCTTGCTCATTTCAATACGGAAATTATGCTCCTGCCAGACCATATTTACATCTTCCACGAACTGCTCCTGCTGAATCAGCTCTCTGGTAATGCCCGGGAAAATGCTGGTGATGGATTTATGGAAATTTTTGGTCTTTCCTGTAATCTCCGTAAATTTCTCATTGACCCAGAGAACCTTTCCGTTATAGTCCAAAAGTGCATACGGTATTTCGAATTCATTGAGCAGCTTCTTCTGCACCGTTCCGTACTGAGTGGCAAAATTAATCAGCTCATTCACCAGCACCGGTTTATTAACATTATAAGATATCACCACAACAATGAGATAAATCCCAAGGAAAATGGATACCAGTAACGCTGCCCCTTCATTTACAAAATACATCGGCACGTTCATGCATGCCAGCAAAATAGTAAGCATCAGCGGCCAGTACATATAATTTTTCAGATGACCCTTCAGCTTGATTTTTTTCTTCATAAATTTCTCCTATATAAATGCGGATATTTTTACACAATTGTTACGACCACATACATATACAGAGTGTATTATAGCATTGTTTTATCTGTTTTACAATTCGCTTCCGGCATGAATCTTCTTTTCGTAGGATAAAAGCAGGTTTTCATATTTCCAGTAAATGCACATCTGACCATAAGCCATTATCGTAGCTTATGGTCAGTACCTTATTCCGGGAACCCGGATATGTATAGCTAATCACAGTGCAATGTATTCTGTATTTTTGCTAAAAGAACCAGTCGCAATCTTATTTCTCCAAATCTGCCACCCATTTCCCGGCTAATGTTATCCAGTCCTGACAACGCTTCTGAATGCCGAAACCTGTCTCCGTAATCTGCGTCTCTTCATTGGCAAGGGAGAGTCCATGCTGTCCTTCCGGGAAAATGTGGACTTCTACGGAGACCTGATTCTTTACCAGCTCTTCCGTAAACATCAGTGTATTCTGGACTGGCACCGACTGGTCGGTTAAGGTATGCCAGATAAATACCGGCGGCACCTGTTTTCCCACCTGATGCTCCAGGCTTAAAAGCTCTTCTAATTCTTTGCTCTTTTTCGTTCCCATCAGGTTTTCCATGCTGCCGTGATGTGTATATGTTCCGGATGTAATTACCGGATAAGAAAGCAGTAATCCATTTGGCTGCATCTGCTCTGCGGTAAGTCCTGTTTCTTTTGCAAGCCATTCCTTATCCCAGAAGACCCCAAGACTTGCTGCCAGATGACCGCCGGCGGAAAATCCGGATACGATAATTTTATCCGGCTTAATGCCATATTCTTTTGCATGCTCTCTTAAATATGCCACACTCCATGCCAGTTCGCAGAGGGACTGAGGGAATTCTGCAGGAGCTACGCTGTAGCGCAGGACGCAGGCATGAAATCCTCTGGCAATATACTGTACTGCAACCGCCTCTGCCTCCCGGTCGGAGGTAAATTCATAGCCGCCGCCCGGACAGATAAGTACCAGCGGGCGGGTACGGTTACTGTCGATTTCTTCAAAATTATCTAATATATATGTATACAATTTGGCTTCGGTTGCCTTTACGGTCTGAACCGGAATAATATTGTATTTCATAGCTTCACCTTCTTTTTATTTTCTGCTTCCAAAGTAAATAATTACCTTTGTTTAATCATCTTCCGTAAACGTATCACAGATCTTATATAAATTCAACTGAATGCTATAAAAAGACCGGGGGTCGCCGGATGGGGATACGAACGCCTCCACCTGTCTTCCATTACCAACATTTCTTTATAGATTCTGCGTCTGCAATTTCTGCTGTGCCGGATTTACCGACTGTGTCTGTGCTCCCTTCTGTGCCTGCCGCCCCTGCAAGCAAAAGGTCACAAAGCCCAGTACAAACAACGCTGCTATCATCACCACGCCTGCTTTGGAGGTGTGAAACAGCTGGGTGGAAATTCCCATCAGCATTGTGCCAAGGAAGGAAGCTCCTTTTCCAAAGATGTCAAACACGCCGAAGTATTCGCTTGCTTTTTCTTTTGGAATAATCTTCGCATAATAAGACCGGGAGAGTGCCTGGATGGCACCCTGGAAGACACCGACGCAGGTCGCTAAGAACCAGAATTTCCATGCGGTATCAAGCTGCAGTGCAAACAGTGCGATGAGAAAATACGCTCCGATGCAGACTAAAATCAATTTCTCAGATTCAAATCTGCGGGCAAGCTTTCCAAAAAGAATGGAGCAAGGGAATGCTACCACCTGTGTTAAAAGCAGTGCCAAGAGCATGCTGCTGTCACCGATTCCCACATCTTTGCCATATGCGGTGGACATTTCGATAATGGTATACACACCGTCTATGTAGAAAAAGAACGAGATGAGGAACAGGAGAACCTTCTTATTAGCTTTTAACTCGGAAAAAATATTTCCCAGACGGACAACAGTTTCTTTTACGGACACTTTTGTCTCTGCATAATAATTCTGTTTATAATTTAACAACAACGGAATGGTCACTGCCACCCACCAGATGGCGGTAATGCCAAATGCCAGCATCATTGCCATGGCAGCAGAAATTCCGATTCTGTCTGACATCAGCACCAGAATCAGGCTTCCTACAAACGGAATACAGCTTCCGATATAGCCCCAGGCATATCCATGGGAAGAAACTTCATCCATCCGCTCGTCTGTGGTCACATCTACCAGCATGGAATCATAGAAAATCAGGCTGCCGGAAAATCCCACTTTTGCAATGACAAATACCACCAGAAATGCCAGCCAGGTTTTCGGAATTCCCATGGCTGCACAGGCGATTACGCCAATCATCATAAATGCGGTAAACAACGGCTTTTTAAAGCCTTTATTGTCCGCTGCCGCTCCACAGACTGGTCCTAACAGTGCCACCAGAATCGTGGAAATTGAAATGGCATAGCTTAAATATGCCGTTGAATTTGCGGCGGAAATACCACTTGCGGTTGCCATATTTTTAAAATAAATCGGAATAATGGTGGACACCAGCATGACAAATGCTGAATTTCCCACATCATAAAGTACCCATTGTTTTTCTAATTTTGTCATCTTTTCTTTTCCCATTTTCTTACTCCTATTCCACTCCAAAGGTATGCTGATATTCGCTGTCCGCCGCGCCGTTTTCCCGGTATTCACAGATGAGCCGCACCGCCAGTGAAATGGCATCATGATATAACTGGCTCAGCCGGATATTGCTGTCTGCGCATTTCGGGTTCGGCTTGTAATTGACAATTAGTCCATGCATTTCCTTATAGTTTCCGGTCATTGCCAGCAATGCATAAATGAACCCGCGTTTTAGGTGCCCCGGTGCAACCAGAAGATTGTTATAATGCTTCATGCTCTTTAGTGCCTGCTGCACTTCCTCTGCTGTAACCTCTGGGAAAAATTCCGCAATTGTTCCCGCACTGGTCATATCTGTTGGGATATGGTCTGCAAGCCTGTGAGTAAGCGGATTGTGTCCCCGCTTTGCCAAAAGCATCCGGTCAAATTCCACCTCGATTTCTGCATGGGTTACACCGCTTTCCTTTATCTTCTTTTCAATATATGGATGACAGCTATGGTCCAGTGCAAAATGGCAGATAAATCCATAGAGATATGCAAATCCACCTCTTCCTTCCGGCAGCTCCCTTGCCCGCATCCAGGCTTTTTCAAAAAATTCATCTGCCGGTCTGCCATGCATTCCATAACCTATCCGGTTGATGGCATTTGACTTTAAAGGCTTATAATAAAAGAGAATATCCGGTCCGTGTAATCCAGTCATATAGAGCGGGCTATATGCTTTTATCTCCTCCTGTATTTCCTGTGGTAACCGTCTATATACCGCTTTTCCAAAACAATAATGTGCATAAGTTGATGGCACTGTACTTCCTCCCTGCTATGTATGCAGTATTTTTCTGCTTTCTTCTGTTTTTCAGCATAGTATGTGTGAAAAAAGCTTTCTATCATATTTTGGAGTAACTTCTGTAAAAAAAATGTAAATTTATGGGATATAAAACTTGCGCAAATAAGAATTGAAATGTTTCTTTGAAATGAAGCCGCCTGCAGAATCTGGCAGTGGCAGTTAAGATGTCTGGCAGCCTGCAAAACCTGCATAACAAACTGCGAAAAAAAGAATGTGCCTTGGCACATTCCCGCGCCTGCGGCGGTCGCTTGCGACATCTACCTTATACGCCGCAGTGCGCATCCTCGCTTCCCGTTTTTTACTTTACAGGAAATTGCTTTCCTGTAAAGTAAAAACGGGAAGCCCGCTAAGCGTACTTCCCTCAATATGACTATTTATCTCAACGAGACCAGGCGGTTCTCTTTTGCTACCCGTACTGCCTGTCTTCTCGTCCTGACCCGGAGCTTCGCAAATATATTTTTTCCGTGAAACTTTACGGTATTGATGCTGATTCCCATAAAATCTGCAATTTCCTGATTAGAACGCTCATCTGCTATCAGCCGGTCAAATCGTCTTTCTTTTACAATCGGAAGCAGCTCATCCAAAAGCTGAAATGGTTCCTCTTTCCGGTCACATAAGAAATAGCTGACTGCGCATAAAAGATTCATTTCACATAAATCCATGACACGGTCACCCTTTTGCAGCGGCTCCCTCAAATACTCTGCCAGCGAAAGCATTGCCAGATATTTTTCTTCCAGAATATATGCCCGCATCTTTATCATATATTTATAGGTATCCAGCATGTTCAGTTCTCCAAATTCGCTGGGCGCCTCATTTTCCATCCATTCCGTTACTGTATCCACATCACCATCATACAACAGTCCCCAGGCTTTCATTGCTCCGAAATTCTCTAAAAGCCATCTGCTCTGTTCCTTATGAAGTCTCTGATATATCTCTTCCAGAATCGGATATACCACCGCTATCTGTCCGGTTGCTATCATAATCCGCATCTGAAGGCTCAAAGCAATAAACAGAACAGCAATTTCGCCTTCTTTTTCTATAAATGGAATAATTCCAACTAATGTAGTAATTGCTTCAAAACATTCATCTCTCTGATAGCATACTTCTGCATAAGTTATTTCTGCAATTCCAAGGGAACTGTCTCCATAGAAGCTTTTTACCCAGCCCTTTAGCTGCTCCTTCCGGTCATGTACATAATTTCCATACATGGTCATATCCCGGAATCCGTTTATCATGGTAATTCTGCCTGCTGCCAGAGGAAGATTCGGCAAAATGCCATAATTATCATATATTTCAGCCAGCTTAAGCAATGCAGCTCTTGCCCTCTCCCGGTCAGTTCCCGGAATAATTACATCAAGATGCAGCTTCATCAGACGTTCATCCCCTACATATGAAGCATATTTCTCCGCCTTTTCCAGATTCCCGTAAATAGCCTGAATAACAGCTTCTGCTGCCGCAAGTGTTGGTGTTTTCCTGATTTCCTCTTTTGAAAAAACTTCGAGATATTTTCTACAATGCTTAAATCCATTCAGACAGCACGGACAGGCAAAAATCCTGCTCATCTTATCCCGAAGAGTTTCATAGTCTCTCTTTTCTACCAGTTCATCCAGTTCTTCTTCTCTGAAAAATTCATTATCCCGGTTTTTCATGCATTCCCCTCCGACACAATTCGACACTTTTTATCTGTTTTTATAATAATTACGAATAACCTGCCTGTAAACTACCCGAAAGTGTAGGTTTTTCATTTGCCCGGGAATTTTTTAAAACAGGGAATTTAAAACACTTGACCTGAAGATAAGTTCAAGTGCAAGAATTGCACTGCACAGTAAAACAGCAAGAGTCAGCTATTGCAAACTCTTGCTGTTCGAATATACCTTTTGAAAAAGGGACTATTAATATTTCTATTTTCTCTGTAACCGTTTCTGCAGCACGCCCTTTGGATCTTTGATTAAAAACATTACCAGCCAGATGATTAATCCTAAAACCACTACGGATATCCCCAGGAAAAAATCATTCAGCATGTCCACCGGTTCCGGTGTAAAATACGCTGCCTTTAATTCTATGTACTCAACTACCGCATCTACCAGCCACATCAGTGTGGCGCCCCAGTACATAAGACTTAAGGTTCCTATTCGCATCTCGTTGGTGCCGTCCTTAAAATACCATACCAAAGTTACAATCACTGCCGCAATGGCTGCTGTAAGTAAAGTCATTACTGTATCTCCTTACCTGTTCCGATAACCGGACGTTTCTCGATGACATTGGATACTGCTACCATACCAGCCCACACAGCCGTAACAAGCACTGCCATGGCAACACCGGTTGTTGCCATCTCATGGAGCATTGCCATCGCATCCTCCGGATTTCCTGCTGCTGTTAAAAATGGGAACCATGGTGTCACTTCGCCATGCCAGATATGTTCAAATGCCAGCAGTGCAGAACCGCCCCAAAGCATATGGTTTAACCATTTTAATTTATGAGAAAATGGTGTCTTGCTGTTCTCACTTAAGGTAAGTTCCTCTTTATTTGCGCGTTCCTCTTTCCCCTTTACCACATGCTCTGCAATTGTGGTAACTGCAGCTTCCGTTGCCGGAACTAAAAAACATGCCATATTTATATCCTCCTTATAAAACTGATACTTTTATTATATGAGGGAAGTTTCTCAAAGTCAATTGTATTCGGCGGTTTCTGCGGGTTTCTTTCTGCTGCACTTTCGCTCCAGGATATATACAATCACCGTAAGAATTGCGGAAGTTATCAACAAAAAGTAGAAATTTATTCCACGGGACACACACATGGATGCCGTAAGAAAAGTTCCCGGAAATACCCCAGCGAAAATGCTCTTATACATCAGCTCCGTAATTCCCTGTGCCCCCGGTAATGGCAGCATATCCACGGCAATATAGACGGATGCCTGGAGCATCATGACCGTAAGCGCATCTGTGCCCTTTAAATGAAAGCCAAGATATACAAGATAAGTCAGGAAAAATACACTGCATCTTTGCAGCACCGTAAATAATGTGACCGCCACGATTTTTCCCTTATGTCCGGCAAAAAACTGCACCGTCTCCCGGTATTTTTCCGCAAAGCCGGAGAGTTTTTCAATTCGTTCCTCCGAGTGTTTCAGCAGGTGAAACCGTACGCAGAACCGCTCTACTCCTGTCACAATATTGTGAAACAGCTTTGGCCCGAACATCACGATTAAAAGAAAAATCACCAGCACTGTATTTAACAGTAGTCCCAGATAAAAAAGCCACATATAGCTTCCAAGATAATTCTTTAGCGGATGATAGCCAAACAGCAGCATGAAAAGTCCAATCACCACCAGCACGAATTTGTAAAGCACTGCTACCGTCATTAAGACTACAGTACTTTCCGATATCTTTAACCCATCCTTTTTCATATGATAGAGCTGCATCGGCTGTCCGCCTGTGGCGGATGGTGTGATTCCCGAATAGAAAAATCCGATAAAGGAATATTTGATGCACCTGCCTGCTGCAATGGGATTTCCCAGTGCCCGCAGAAGATAGCAGATCATCAGCCCTTCTGCCGATACAAAGAAAATTCCAACCCCCATGGCTCCAAAGAGATACCACGCATCCATTTTTCTTACTGCCTTTGCCACCTCTGTCATATCATTTCCCTTACAGATAGCAGAGAAGGTCAGTGCCGCCAGTAAGAGAAACAGCAGGACACTGATGAGATTCTTTTTATTCTTATGCAATTTCTGTCCGATACTGCTCCATACGGATGAGCTGCTTAAGTTCTCCTTCATAGATGACCTCTTTCTGCTCTAATTCATAAAAATCTTTTGGCGTTACCAGTGAAAAATGCTTCGAAAAAAGCTTTAATCCATTCTCCCCAAGCACCCGGGCAATAAAGGAGGAACAGGTATAGCGTTTCTCCCGGAAGAATTCCTTCTGCAATAAAATAAAAGGCAGCCCCGCGATGCAGTAATGATATTTGTAACGGTTTTCATAGCATTTTTTCAACTGCTTTCTGATATTTTCCTTCTGCTCTTTTGTGCAGTCTATAGCAAATATCATGTAACGCGCCGTTGGAAATGCCCGTATGATTTTCTCCTTTTCTTCCCGCTCGAAACCCGCCAGAAGCGGTATCGAAGGAAATCTTCTTCCCACGCTGTAGCACTCATCCAGCATTTCGTCCATGCCAAGCACCACATGTATGTAATCCTGCCGGATGGCTTTGCGGATCATCCACGCAAACAGCCCCGGTGTATCTACTAATCCGATGTATAATTTTTCCATTTTCTTATCCTCTTATACGATTTCTGCTGTTTCTTACTGGAACTGGTACATCTTCCGTGCCAGACGATAACCGGTCAGGGTTACAAAACCGCCTGCCGTACCCCCCGGCAGATAAGTAAATCCGCTTAATCTCCGGTATTTTAGAATGCTATAAAGCTTTGGATTCAACGCCTTTATATGCTCCCAGAGATTCTCCCGTTTCGCATAAGCTTCCTTATCTCCAATCAGCAGCAGATGGATGGAAGAAATTGCCATCATGATAGAGATATTTCTTGTCATATAGGCTGCCAGCTTCGGATAAGTTTTCGATACCTCACCAAGGTTCACGCAGTCTGACACCAGTTTGGTCACCTTAATCTGCTGGTCAATCCGCTTCATTAAGACCTTTTCATTCACGGACTGGTCATCTCTTCCCAGAAAATAATGATACAAATCCAGATTCAGATAACAGATATTTTTCACATAAGGCAATGGTTTATATGCAAATATGTTGTCCACATAAAAGGTGTGCTTCGGCAATTGCAGCCTGCAATCCCGCAATATCTGGGTGCGGTAAAGCAACGCATGCATCACAAGGTACTGGGACGGCTTGAAATTACCCATGTCATTCCATGTACAAAGCTTCTTCTCCGGAAATACATTGGTATAGCGCATTGGCTTTGTCTTATTCTCATAAAGGTGGTCATAGACATAATTGCAGACTACCAGATCCACTTCTTTTTCCTGCCACTCCCATTCCCGAAGTTCTGAAAGAAGCTCCTTTAAGCTTTCCTCATCCAGCCAGTCATCGGAATCCACCACTTTAAAATAAGTTCCTGTGGCTGCCTCAAGTCCTGCATTTACGCCGGAACCATGTCCACCGTTTTCTTTATGTATGACCTTCACAATATCCGGATATTCCTTTGCATACTCGTCGGCAATCTCTCCGGTTCTGTCGGTAGAGCCGTCATCTACAATGATAATTTCCCCTTCCTCTTTGCATACCAGAAGAGAATCTATGCAACGTTTCATATAATCCTGTGAATTATAACAAGGTACTGTAAATGTAATTTTCTTCATTTTCCTAACCTCCTGTATCTCTGTTTACTAAAACGAATGAACTTTCCTTTTATCTTCAATTTTCTTTTTGTGTATTACTCCATTAATACAATTACACAATTAAAGCAATTTGTCAATTTACATTTCCTTAAGATTTGTTAAACAATAAATAACAAATTTTTAAATCCGGCTTTTAAAATCTTATGTTTGACAAATTTTAAGTTACCCCCTATAATGGGGATAATTAAGGCAGTTACAGGCTTTGATGGGAACAAGTAATAGCAAAGGAAACCTACAGAGAGTCACCGGTTGCTGAGAGGTACAGGGGCAGCTTGTTATGAATACATCCCGGAGCTTCGCACCAAATATTCAATATTTGTCAAATCAAAATTAAACTTTACAAATGAATGGTTTGTGCAAATTGGAATGAGTAGGCTGCGACGGATTAGCACACGTTATCGATGCGTAAGTTGCCAGATATCCTTAAGGCACTGCAGATGGCAGTCCTGTCGGTGACGGACACTTACTGAGGCAGGTTATGCGAATAATCTGTGAAAAAAGGTGGTAACACGAGACTTCGCCCTCGTCCTTTCATAGGACGGGGGCTTTTTTATGCGGGAAACAGGATAAAAACATTTCCCGGAATTTTAAAAAATATATTTTCAGAAAGGATTTTTATTATGACATTATATGATGAATTAGTTGCCCGTGGCCTGATTGCCCAGGTAACTGATGAAGCCGAGATTAGAGAGCTCATCAACAATGGAAAAGCTACTTTTTATATTGGATTTGACCCAACCGCAGACAGCCTTCATGTTGGACATTTCATGGCACTTTGCTTAATGAAACGTCTCCAGATGGCTGGCAACAAGCCAATCGCCCTGATTGGTGGCGGAACCGCCATGGTCGGAGACCCATCCGGACGTACTGACATGCGTCAGATGATGACACCGGAAACCATTCAGCACAACTGTGACTGCTTTAAGAAACAGATGAGCCGCTTTATTGATTTCTCCGATAACAAAGCTCTTATGGTAAATAACGCTGACTGGCTCATGGACTTAAATTACATTGAAATATTGCGTGAAGTTGGTGCTCATTTTTCTGTAAACCGTATGCTGACCGCAGAATGCTACAAACAGCGTATGGAAAAGGGCTTAAGCTTCTTAGAGTTTAACTACATGATTATGCAGAGCTACGACTTCTATACCTTATACCAGAAATATGGCTGTAATATGCAGTTTGGTGGCGATGACCAGTGGAGCAACATGTTAGGCGGAACCGAGCTGATTCGTCGTAAACTTGGAAAAGATGCTTACGCGATGACCATCAACCTTCTTCTGAATTCCGAAGGTAAGAAAATGGGTAAAACACAGTCCGGTGCTGTATGGCTTGACCCGAATAAGACTTCTCCATTTGACTTCTATCAGTACTGGAGAAATGTTTCCGATGCAGATGTATTAAAATGTCTGCGTATGTTAACCTTCCTGCCATTAGAGCAGATTGACGAAATGGATAAATGGGAAGGCAGCCAGTTGAACCAGGCAAAAGAAATCTTAGCTTACGAACTGACCAATCTGGTTCACGGCGAAGAGGAAGCCAAAAAAGCACAGGAGAGTGCAAGAGCATTATTCTCCGGCGGCAATCATGCAGATATGCCTGCTGCTGAAATTACAGAGGCAGACCTTCGCGATGGCGTTATCGATATCATGGGACTTCTTGTTTCTGCCGGACTTTGCGCTTCCCGTTCCGAGGCACGTCGTGCCGTAGAGCAGGGTGGTGTTACCGTCAACGGCGAAAAAGTAACCGACATCAAGACCACATATACTCCGGATGATATCAAAAATGCAGAAGAATTTGTTCTGAAACGTGGAAAGAAGAAATTCTGTAAAATTGTAATGAAATAATCTATAAAAAACCAAAAGAGTTGTACCGATTTGTCCTAATGGACGTTCCGGTACAACTCTTTTTTGTCCTATAACTCGCTATTTCTTTCTGAATCTTATCGCTTTATAAATCCAAAGTCTTTCCATACTTTTCTAATACCTGTTTTGCCTGCTCTTCCGTTATCTGTAATTCTTCCTGCAGCAATGCCAGGATTTCGGCATCTGATTTTCCAAATTTACGACCGAGCTTTATGATTTCTACTTCTTTTCCCTCCTGCAAGCCTTCTTCTAAACCAGCTTTCTTACCTTCTTCCAACCCAGCTTTCTTACCTTCTTCCAGTCCGGCTTTTCTTCCTTCTGCTTCGCCTTGTTTTCGAATCCGCTCTTCTCTCTCAAAACTCTTCATATATGCAAGACCTACCTCTCCATCCCGCTTAACTGCTGTCACCATCTGATGTAACTTTTTCAGACTCTCGGTGGAAGCATTCTCTATGGATGAATGCTCCATGTAATGCAGTAGCTGTTTTAATTCCTCCGGCGGGTTTCCTTCCCTTCCCCTTGTATACAAGAATATCGTCTGTGCGCCATCCTCATATTCTAATTCCGGTACTTCGATACATCCATTTTTGATTGTATACACCATACGATTCAGTCCAAAGGGATCATAAGTTGTAATAAAGATTACGATGACATTCCGAAGACTCCCATAGGTATCCCCTGCTGTCAGATTTCCTGCGTCAATCTTCGCATGGTAAAACCGGACTCTTCGGGGCAGTGATACGATTTCTTCTTTTCCATCATTCTGGTCTGGTTCTATATCAAAGATTTCTCCGTTCTCTTCATCCAGATATACATCCAGCCGAATGCCGTGAGTCTCTGTATTCTCTCCGCAGAAGAAACGTTGTGGCACTACCGTAAGCTTTCCTATCTGCCGATGCAGAATACATTCCAAAATGTATCTCGCCGACTGTTCCCCATAAATTTTGTGGCTGGTCAGGCTGTTTACCAGAAAGTCATCCACCAGATTCAGTTCTTCTAAAGTTTTCATGTTTCCTCCTTTTCCCATAGTGCAAGGAAAAGCAGGATGATATACTTGGCTTTTCGTAAGAACGAATTTTCATATCGTTCAAACTTATTTGTCAGGTACTGTTATTATAATCTCATTTCCGATTCTGAAATTCCACCTATCCAATGCACTATGCGTTCGTAAATTGTAATTAGAATTTAAAAGCATAGAATTCATTGAATTGATACCAGAAATTTAGATTGGCTTCCACCACTCGAAAATCAGAATATATGCTTTGTGTTGATTGTAACAAATGCCCTTGAAGAAAACAAGTAAAATATTTATAAAACCGGTACCGAAGGCTTCTACCCCCGGAACCGGTCTTTCACTTTCTCCACATATTGAACACACAGTTCTTTCCGTTCTTCCACAAAGCTGCTACAACGTTCTTTTTTCTCTTCCACAAAACTGCTGCAACGCTCCTTCTTCTCTTCGAAGTAAATTTTACAGTACTCCTTCTGCTCCCCTGCCATATAAAGGTAACATTCTTTCCGGTCCCGCATCTGCCGTGCCAGCTTTTCCATTCTTGCACGGATGGTTTCCATATGTACGGTCGTATAAACCACATCAACTACAAAGAGAATATATAGGAAAAGTACCACTCTGGTGAGCACCAGCTCCGGAATTGCTACGGTAAGCTGCATGATTACCGGATGAACGAAGCGGAGCAGTATCACGTTTCCGATTCCAAATATGATGCAGCCATAAAGACAGATTCTTCCGTTCAGATTATATCTGTATCTGGTATAATCCCACCAGCGTTTGTGGAACATACGCTCCATCGCATAAGAAGTAATATACTCTACTACGCCGGAGGTAAACATGGCTGCCGCAAAGATTGCCGGCACATTTCCAATCCAGCCGATGAGCCAGTAATTAAGCACTGCTCCCGCTCCATAAATCGGAATCCACGGACCTCTTAAGTAGCCACGGTTGATAAATTTATGATATTTTATCTGGGAGCAAATGGTAGATTCATAAAGCCATCCTGCTGCACTGTAAATCACAAACCAAAGGAAATAAATTCTGCCGGCTACCAAAAAATGCAGGAACACATTTCCGCATGTGCCCATAAATTCTCTTACCTGTACTAACATACTTCCTCCCTGTATCTGCGCTGTAAGGTCTCTCTGGTAGAACATTTCTTATCAATCCAGCAGACAATCCAGCTTTCCAAGTATTTCGGCGGCACCAGTGTCAGCGGAAACATATGCTTCTTGATAATGTCATGCTCTATCGGAGTTAATTCCACATCCATGCTGGCATTCCGCAATGCTACACCCGGATGGAAAAATCCATGCAGATGATGCGGCGTCAGCTGGTTATGCCAGTCATATAAGAAATAATCGTGAAGCAATGCACCCCGGATCAGCTGCTCCATTTCTACCTGAAGCTGATGTTCTTTTGCAAAAAGGTAACTTTCATATGCCACCTGAACACAATGCTCATATACCGTGGTGGTTCCATGCTGGATATGCTCCTTGGACTGCAAAATTCTAGTTTCTGCCTCAACCTGTTTTAATATATTCATGAAATAAGTATCTTTACTATAAGCTTCCATTTTCTTTAACTTCCTTACTTCTCATCTTATTCCATCTTAATCAATATCATGTATTACGTCAATGTCCGAATTCTTACGATTTCCTTAACTTGTAACCATGAGTGTTTTCTATAAATACCTGAAAGCTATAAAAACACCTTTTCACAGCTTATCATTGCCCGCTTTGGCTGCTTGGAATGCATGGAAAGCGCAACTGTTGCCATCTGGTCTGAATCATTTTTTAATAAGATGGTTGCCTGCTCGTCTGAACCAGTTGGTGATACCTTTCTCTAGCTCACAACCTCTTCCGGCTTTCATAAATTCATAATGAGTATTGTGGGGCGTTGTGATATAAATAATATCCACTTTTTCATCTACAAAAACTTCATCTATGGAATCATAGACCTTTGCGATTACGCCGGTACCCAGTACCGCTCAGTTTAAATCCTTTTTCATATTATCTCTTCTTTTTTTCTTAACTGGTTTCTCACTTTTGCCATAATCTTATCATAAGAAAATGCATTTTAAAAGAGGCTGCCACAGCCGGATTTTGGTAAAAAATCTATCCGGTGCAACAACCTCTTTTTATGTCATATCTTTACTAAATTTACTTTATCAAATCGACGCAGTCTGGTTTTATCTGATACAATGCTTCTGTAAGACTTCCGTCTTCATTGCGGAAAACAACGGAAATCCGAAGTGTGGAAGCATCTTCTTTTCCATCGTTTCCTGACATGGTAATTGCATTGACGCTAAAATATTCATCCTCTGCAAGCCAGTTGGAAACTTCGCCGCTTCCGCCGTTTGCAACATAATCTTCTTTTTCAATATACTGTGTTCCAAAATCTACCCAGCCATTTTCGTCCGGTGTAGCAGAAAATACCGGATAATCCTTTACGATTTCAAAATAATCCGATAAATTATCTGCTGTAATTCCATCCACGAAATCTCTGACCTGCTGATTCATATAGCCTGCTGCAGCTTTACTTTCTGCTCCGGTAATTACGCTGACTTCTGCTCTGCCGGCAGTTCCTTCCGTATCTGCTGCCTCAGCTCCTGCCGCTGCTTCTTCAAGCTTCTTAAGGTACTCCTCCGCTGCCGCCGGGTCTGCCTTAGTGGTATCTAATGGCAGGGTGAAAAGTGCAATTGTGCCAGCATAGTCTTCCACTTTACGGTAAGAGCCACTTTCATTGTCCATTCGAAATGCAGCCGTTTCGCTCCCGAAGCTGTCCACAATTCCCAACTGTACACCGCGGTCTGCAAATATTTCCAAATCATCACATTCTATCAGCTCATAAAGAACTCCATCTTTACAGAACCAGGTAAGTGTCTCATCCATGGTTGCTGCATTGGCATCCAAAACAGACACGCCATTGATTAACGGTGCCACAAAAAAATTACGGTATTCCATATCGGTTCCATCACTTTTTGCAATTGCAACAGCTGCATAAGTATGTGATTTGCTGACATTTTCCCGAGTTTCCTGTGGTACACAAAGCTCTAATTTTTCTCCGGACACCAGTCCTAATAAGGTAATATCATAGCCATTGCTCTGCTGCGTCTCATTGACGCTTACCGCATCCTCTCCGGCAAATGCCCGGCTCAATGCTCCATTGTCCGCTACTTCATCCGCAATCTGTGACGGACTTAGGAAATGATACGCTGCATAGGCGCTGCTGCCACCTAACAACAATATGGCGCAGGCACTTGCTGCGATTAATTTACGTGTTGGATGAAATTTTCTATTATGATTCATATTGACCTCCAAAGAAATATGTCCGGAGGCATGCAAAGAAGAAAAAGCCTGTTTATATCTTTCTTTATCTGTCATTTTCCCATTCCTCCTTTAATACATTTCTGAGCAGTCTGCGACCACGCGTCAACCTGACCTTCACGTTGCTTTCTGTCACATTCATAATCTTCGCGATTTCCCGGATGGTGTAATCCTCATAATAAAATAAATGTATGACGATTCGATACTTCTCTGGAAGCTTCATGACTTCTGTAAACAGTATCTGGGCTTCTGGTGTCTCAAATGTCAGTGTCTCCATATATTCTTCTAACGGCACACCCTTCTGCCGCCAGAAAGAAAGATTGATATTCTTTGCTTTATTGATTGCCACCCGAATGAGCCATGCTCTGATATGCTGCTCATTTTCAAATTGTCTGTTGGTTGTATGATATTGAAGAAAAGTATCCTGCACCACATCATCGGCATCTGCTGCATTTTTACAGACATTGAATGCCGCTGCAAATAAATGGTCTTTATACTTTTCCACTAATACCTCAGTTGCTATTCTCATGAGTGATCCCTCATATTTCTTTTCTGTTTAAAAGGCCTTTCACTATATATACAAGTGGGGATGGGAAAAGGTTACAAAAAAAAGAGCTGACCGACCCAACCTCTGACTGTGCCACAGCTCTTTTTATTGTCCAAATCTTTTTATAAATTATAACATATTCCTTTGAAGCAGTTCTTCTATTTCACTCTTTTTTGGTATTGCACGGATAACACCTTTTCTGGTTGTCACTATAGCTGCCGCTGCATTTGCCAGCTTTAAAAGTTCCTCCAACTGCTTTTCTGTCAAATTATTAAAATCATGTTCCAGAAGATAATTCAGCACACTTCCCGTAAACGTATCTCCTGCACCTGTTGTCTCGATTGTCTTTACAGAAAATCCACTACATTCCACACGCATTCCCTTATAATAAGCGCGGCTTCCTTCTTTTCCCATTGTTAAGAGAATGAGTGGTATCTGATATTTTTCCTGAAGGCATCTGATTCCCTCATCATAATCTTCTTTTCCAGTAACAAACTGAATCTCATTATCAGAGATTTTCAATATATCACATTGACTAAATCCATAATTCATCTGTTCTTTGGCTAATTCTAATGAACTCCACAAAGGTTCCCTTAAATTTGGATCAAATGAAATGAGTGCTCCACTCTCCTTTGCCGCTTTAACCGCTTTCTTTGTTGCTGCTCTTACACTATCCTGTGTCATAGATAACGTTCCAAAATGGAAAATTTTTGCCTGGGAAATAAATGTTGCATTAATTTCATCTTCTGTCAGCATCATATCAGCACCCGGATTACGATAAAAAGAGAACTCACGGTCACCATCCGGAAATGTATGTACAAATGCAAGTGTTGTATTTACAGTACTGTCTGTAAAAAGATTGGAGGTATCAATTCCAATATCATTTAACGTATTTCGAAGCAATTTTCCAAACTGGTCTTTTCCAACTTTGCCAATAAATGCTGTTTTCTTTCCCATTTCATTTAACATTGCCAGAACATTACATGGCGCGCCACCAGGGCATGCTTCAAACAAATCATTCCCCTGTTCACTCTGTCCATTCATCGTAAAATCAATTAATAATTCTCCCAATGCAATAACATCAAAGCTCTTTTTCATATTACGATTCCTCCTATATTTCTTCCTTTTGTTTTTATAGAAATGAAACCAGTTCTTTTCCGAACTGGTTTATCATTTCCTTTTCTTCTATATCATCATACCATGAAATGAAATTCATTTTTTCACGGCTCAATTCCATACACTTCTACATTTTCCAGCACAACACTTCCTTCTACTGCCTGAAAATATATTTTATTTTGTTCATTTCCCGCAAATACATTCATAGAATGATTATTTTGATAATTATCAGTAAATAATTCTAAGGAACTTTGATCAGATAAAATATGAACATCTAATACATCTTTTTCTTTTAAAAAGAGTATACTGTGTGATATCCCTTTACTCCATCCATCTGCCTTATTACGATTTACTTTTAATTCCCCATTCTTCAAATCAAATATACAAACTGTTTGATTTATTTCATCGCATCTTAATTTTACAAGTAATTGCTGTGCATTGCTCGCTCGTAAATTTATATTAAATTTCAGCTCAAATGCTATTCCATCATCTGATTTTAACTCTTGTTGCGAATCACAAATCACCAACTTGTCCTGAACATATTTACCAGTTTTTTTTCTATATTTTTTTAACTCCCGTATCGGAACAAAACTCAATCTTCCACTTTTGGTCATATTAACTTCGCGCGGAAAATTAAAGAATCCGCACCAGTCTTCCCTGTAAGTCGGTCCCCAGTCTTTAAAAAATGGCATCCATTCCCATTCATTTGCCCATGCAACCATAATTCTTCTTCCATCAGGTGCCTGAAATGATTGTGGTGCATAATAATCAAAACCCCAATCAATTTCTCCTGAAACATCATAATCAAACTTGCCGGTATCATAATCAAACGAACCGGTTAAATACACACAAGTCCTCTCTCCTGCACCAATAGGTGAAAAAGTTAAAACATACCGGTTTCCTATACGAAAGAAATCAGGACATTCCCACATGGTTCCCCATTCTCCCCTGCTTTCTGCTAATACATTTATAAATGTCCAATGTATCAAATCTTCTGAGCGATACAATAACGCCTGTCCTTTTTGATTTTTTGAAGCTCCGCATACCATATAATAGCTGTCTTCGTGTTTCCATACCTTGGGATCCCGGAAGGAATCTGGCGAAATCCCTTCCGGTGCTGTTAAAACTGGATTTTTTTCATATTTTTCAAAATGAATACCATCTTCACTATAAGCAACACACTGTGTCTGGACAAATCCATTTCCATGATTCGTTGCTGCTGTGTATATTAAATATAGCTTTCCGTCAAATTCAATTGCACTTCCGGAAAAACATCCACCCTTCAAATGATCTTCATAAGGTTCACTTGGTGCTAATGCAACCGGAAGATACTCCCAATGAATCAAATCATCACTGACAGCATGTCCCCAGTGCATATTTTCCCAAAAACTCTGATATGGATTATACTGATAGAAAAAATGATACTTTCCTTTGAAATATATCAATCCATTTGGATCATTAATCCATCCCGTTTCTGCCATAAAGTGGTATTTCTGCCTCATTTTTCCCTGTGAAACTTTTTCTTTATTCTGATTAATTACTATTTGTGCCCGTTCAATTTCCTGAAGCATTTTTTCCTTTGACATCAATTGACCTTTCTGCTCCCTTTTCTATCTTGGCCATCTTTTTTCTTTCTCAGGAAGCTTTGAAAAAACATTATGTGGTTCCTTCTGATACCAGTATGCAACACTTGACAAATCATCCTGACGTTCAAATAAACCTTTATGTCCAACACCAATCTGTTGCACAGTAACCTTAAGCTCCTCATCAAAAAATACTGGATCCATGACATGCCAGCGATAAAAACCGCGCATTGGTGGACAATCATCATTATGGTATAAATTATTTACCAGATCATCATGCCTTGAATAATATGGATATCCAAGAAAAGGAGTTGTATATGTCTGTTCTATCGTTTTTCCGTTTTCATGTTTGGCAAAACTCCAGGAACCTCCAAAATAATCTTCCATTCCGGTTCCACAGATTGTTGGATATTGTTCATCTCCATCAATATAAAACTTTACTTCTCCTTCACCCCACCAATATCTTTGAAGTGTAGACAATGCTATATATGTACCGATATAATGACCACTACCTTTTATTCCATCTGCAATAACATAATCTTTTCCCAGCTCGGTAAGAGCTTCTCTCCTCCAGCTTGCGTGAAAATATTCCGTTTCTTCTGGCAGATAATTGTATAAATTATAATCAATCTGATAAAAAAAAGCCGGAATTGCATTTGCATGCTGATTTTCTAATGTAATAACTGCTCTCTTTTTAAATGGCATCTGAATATAAGAATTTAACCCTCTGGATGGGACAACTGTTATAAGACTGGAATTAATATAACACTCTTTTCCAAATCCACAACAGAAAAAATCCCCTAACGGTGCTTCTACGGATGGATTTTCCTCGCCATCCCAATACATTCTGAGAACCAGGTCCCTAAGAACGAAGCAATCTCCTTCTGACGTTTTATTATCCGTTGTTATCCATATATGATGAATAATTCCCGGACCATCTATTTCTCCTAAAACGACCGTCTCTCCCGGCTGGATATCATTCAAACAAGGACTGCCTTTTCTTGATTTTCCGAGACCGCTGGCTGCCATACCACCTTTTCCCTTTTCTCCCGTCCTGTTTTCAGCATTAATCGCCCTGCTTTTTCCATGTGTCAGATAGGGAAGCATTGCTGCTGTTCCTGGCAGCATAATCATATTTTTATCCATTTTATACCTTATCCTTTCGTTGCACCCATAGTCATTCCAGCTGTTACCCATTTATTTAATGCAAAATAGATTACCAGTGGAGGAAGAATTGAAATTGCTATTGCAGCAAATGTTGAACCCCAGTCCACATTTCCAAATGCTCCGACATAATCTTTTAATCCCATTGCCACTGTCTTGGCTGAAGTATCACTAATAAATGTATTTGCAAAAATAAAGTCATTCCAAATCAGAATACTATACATGGAAGCAATTGTAATAACGGTATTTCTTGCTAATGGGAACACAATCTGAATAAAAGTCCGAAGCGGTGAACACCCATCAACAACCGCTGCCTCTATCAATTCATTCGGAACAAATTCGTAAAAACTTACAAACATCATAACTGATAAAGGTAATGCAAATCCTACCTGTGGTAATATTAAAGAAAAACTTGTATTTAAAATACCTAGTTTACTATAAAAAATAAATAATGGTATTAATGTAATCTGTACTGGAACCATAATTCCAAATGTAAAGAAAGAATAAATTGTTTTTGTTCCTCTTACTTTAAATTTTGACAATGCATATCCTGCAGTAGAACTTAATACTACAATCAGAATCAGCGAAATAACGGTCACCTTTAAACTATTCCACATATACATACCGATTTTACCATCTGATAAAACCTTAGAAAAATTTTCCAGCGTAATACTCTTTGGAAATGCAAATGGAGCTGCTGACAACTCTACGGTTGGTTTCACACTTGCAACAAACAACCATATGACCGGATATATCTGAATGATTAAGAAGAGAATAATCAATACTGCAAATATTATTTTTATTATTTTTTTCTTCAATGATTTCCCCTCCTATTCCTTCTGATGCGTTCTTTTTCAATTCTTTTTTCTTCTTTTTGTTCCTTTGAAGTAAAAATTTTTCTTAAAATATAAACAACTAAAATACTTTCAATAATAATAAACACCGCTAAAGTACTGCCATAACCATACTGGTTACTTGAAAACGCCTTTTTATACATATATGTAGACATTAATTCGCTGGCATTTCCCGGTCCACCACTTGTCAATAAAAATGGAATATCAAATCCTCTTAATGCTCCTGTCAAACACATCGTCAAAGTCAGAAGTATAATATCTTTTATCAATGGCATTTTAATTTTAAATAATATCTGCATTTCAGAAGCGCCATCTATTTTGGCAGCCTCATATACAGAAGGATCTAATGAAACCAGTGCAGCATAAAATATAACCATATACATTCCAGTAAATCTCCATCCTTCCGGTATGGATACAGCTGGTAATACAGTACTTACTTTCGCAAGCCAGGACGTTACCATTCCACCTAAACCTACTTTTTGTAATATCTGATTCAATAATCCCATAGGCTCTGTTGAGTACATACTTCTAAAAAGCTGTGTGATAGCAACTGTTGTAATAATACATGGTACATAATACAACGTTTTAACCAGTGTCACATGCTTTGTCATATATGTCAGCAATATTGCAAAAAACAGTCCAATTAATAATTGCATGGAAACTACAATAACAAGGTAAATCAGATTGTTAAAAAATGCCTTATAAAAAACTTCGTCGTGAAACATAGTCACATAATTTTGCAATCCGACAAACTGCTTTTTTCCTATTCCTCCCCATTTCATAAAACTTAATCGAATAGACTCTTCTATTGGATAAAATACTGCCAAAATATAGAACAATAATCCTGGAAGTAAAAATGCCAGAAAGGCCTTTTTGTTTCTTATAACGCCCATTATAACTCCTTCCTTTTCATTTATATAAATCTGTTACGAGATATGTATTACCAATCATGATAATACATATCTCGATATGTCATTTACTTATTTTGTATATTCTGCAATAGAATCATCTACCAGTTTACAAAAATCGTCTACTGATAAATCACCGGATGCCAGCAATAATAAATTATCCTGCATAACGGTATTGGTATTGGAATCAAGGTATGTATCCCAAGGCTTCAGGAAGTTTTCACCTGTAGACTGCATATCTTCCTGAATTTTCAGATAAAGATCTGAGTATTCAACATCATCCGGTAAATCGGTTTTAATTGGAGACATCTGCTGTTTTCCAGCATATAATTTACCATAATTATCAATTACATATAAGATAAAATCTTTTGTTTTTTCATCAAATGTTTCTGCATTAAATGCCATACCAATTCCAGAATTTATACAAAATTCATTTGGCTGTGTTTTTGCACCTTCAGTAGTAGGAAGATAAAAATAATCAATTTTACCCTGCTCATATGCATCCTGCATAGCGCCGATTTCCCAGTCACCAATATAATACATTGCAGATTTTCCATCTAAAAACATTGATTGTGCTGTTGCATAGTCTGTTGCAGCAAATCCATCATTAAAATACTGACCCATTTCTTTCATAAATTCTGCTGCTTCTCTTCCGGTTTCACTGTCCATTTTTTCTTTTCCATCTCTTAAATTAATGATAAAATCATTTCCGGTTTCTCTAAATGGAAGCATTGCTAAGTATCTCTGTACCGGCCATCTGTCAACACCATCTACTGAAATCGGTGTAATTCCATTATCTTTTAAGGTTTTACATACATTCAGCCACTCATCCATGGTAGTTGGTGGTGTCAGATTATACTGTTCAAAAATTTCTTTGTTATACCATGTCATTTCCACATGATATTCTAATGGTAAAGTATACATGGAACCATCTGTAAATTCCTGATATTTTAATGCAATCGGATAGAAATCATCATATCTGTCATTATCTTTTAAAAATTGTTTTACATCTACTAACATTCCTGCATCTACCAGCTCCTGACAATATGGATCGGCATCAATATCAATTATATCCGGCATATTGCCTCCGGCAATTAATGTCTTTAATTTCTGTAAATAGGAAGGTCTGTCCGCTGTTGTTTCAAATTCAATTTTCCACTTTCCGCCTTTTTCTTTACTGTACTGATCTGCAATTTCATGCATTACCTGATCTATTTCACCATCCACAGGTCTTGATGTCATCCACGTAACAGTTACCACATCATCATCATTTTTTGCTTCTTTTTTTGTAGAACCACAGCCTGCAATCAACCCTGTTACCATTGTTGCTAACAATAAAATACTCATCATTCTCTTTTTCATTTTAATCCCTCTCTTTTCTTGTTTTTATCACAAAATTGTTTAATTCCACTTCTCCCTGTACCACATAAACACCGGCATAGCCACCTTTGTGATCATACATTCTGGTAGATAATACAATTTCATCATTAATATACACAATACAGATATCATCTTCTCTTATTATCAGTAAATGATATTCATCTGCATCCGGAAGCCTTCTGGATGTTTCTATCTGGTATGGTATATCACCTTTTATCTGCCACTGATAGATTCCCTTTTCTGAACGTGGCCACATATCCCATGCTACTTCCTTTTTCCGTTGATTCATTCTTAAAAAATAACCCTTTTCCATTTCAGAATCAACATGTAACGCTATTCCGAATTCATGTCCCCGCTTCACACAGACATCCATTTCAATTGAAAAGCAATCTTCCGGAATTTCATAGACACCGGAGCCTAAGGTATCACTTATTACATGAATTCCTTTTTCTGTCTTTGTTATCCGGCTATTATAGCCTGCTGCTGGTTTCAAATCCTGTACTTCATCATAGAACTCTTTCACACCTGGAATAACACGGACTTTTAATGTTCCATCTTCCGGATTCTGAATCAATTCATGGAACACCATTGTTCCACCCCATTCCCATGGTCCAAAATCTTTATTTCCATATTTGCTTGCAATCCATCCAAATGCAAATCTTCGCTGTCCATCTGATGCGGTTTTGATTGCATAATCTGATCTGGTGTCAAAGACATCATCTTCAGGAATTTCCCATGGTCCGTTTGGACTTTTTGAAATTCTATAATGTGTAGTAAATTGATCCGAAAAAGTGGAGAAAACCAGATACCAGTAATTTCCCATCTTGAAAATTTCAGGACATTCCATGGTGATATACATGCCAGGGGCATAAAACGGTTTTTCATAGGTCCATTGTTTCAAATCCTTTGACTTACACAATGCAATACAGCCTCCCCTTAATTCACCTCCTCCTTTAATTCTTGAAGCCAGAAGCATGTCATAACATTCATCTTCTTCGTTCCAGTATACAAATGGATCCCGCCAGTCAAATTCTTCATATTGCTTTCCATCAGAAACAAACAAAAATTCTTCTACCGTATTAAGATGTTCTAAATCTGTTCCTACTGCCTGCATTACAGACTGTACACTTTTTCCATTAATTTTTATATCTTCATTATACGCAGTAAAAAATGCATGATAAAGATTTTCTTTGTCTTTTATTACGGAACCAGTGTAAGCATTCTTATTTGGCTTGTCATCTCCTCCTCTCTTGATTGCTTCCCCTTTGTATTCCACATTTACAAAGTCTTTTGTTGTTACAAGATGCCAGGTAGTTTCTTCTGCATACTCCTTGTCCCTGATTCTTGGATCATGCAGATAATAACCATAAAAAGTTCCATTTTCATAATATGGTATTAAATCTCCAACCCATGCATCTTTTGGTCTGTACAATAATTTTTTCATACGCACCTCTCTTTGCACTATTTGCACGTTTTTTTCGTTCTTTTTATGCTTAAATTGTAGCATATGCACTATTTATTTTCAACATAGCTTTCTCAATTTTATCATTTTCTATTTTTTTTACATAATAAAAACTGTTGTTTTATACATGTTATACATCTTTTCATTGTTATTTTGTGCATTTCGTGCATTTTTATTTTTCGCACATTTTCTTCTTCCTTTATTTTTAATAAAGTGTTACAATAAATCTGGAGGTAGAAGTATGAAATGCACGATTAAACAATTAGCCGAAGAATTAAACTTATCCAGAAATACTGTTGCTAAAGCTTTAAAAAACAGTAATGAAGTTTCTTCGAAAACAAAACAGCGGGTTTTAAATAAAGCCAGAGAACTGAATTACAATAACATAAACAAAGAACTTTTTTCCGAATCGGGAGATGTTACTTCTCCATCTAATGTGAATAATGGTTCTATCCTGTTTCTTACCAAAACCTATGCACCAGACTCTGAATTCTGGACTGCGGTTTTAACAGGTATTGAATCCATCTTATCTAATGCACATTATCATCTTGTAATTGGAATCATGTCTGAAAGTGATTTGAAAAAAATGGATTTTCCTACTGCATTAAAAGATCCTTCCATTAAAGGTATTATTCTAGTGGAAATTTGTGATGGGGCTATCTGCAATGCATTGTTACAATATAATCTTCCAATTATTACTGTTGATTTACCAAAGGATTATAATCCTGTTTTAGATATGATAGATATTGTTACTATGGAGAACAAAAAAAATATTCACCGGATTGTAAATTATTTAATTTCCAAGGGTGCCGAGCGTTTTGCCTTTGTTGGAGATATTTATTCCGCAAATGTAGGACGAGGTTTTCAGGAACGTTTTGATGCATTACAAGAATGTCTTTCTGATAATCACCTGGAACTAGACCAGAAACATTGCTTATTAACAGAAACTTCTGATGAATTTCAGGACTTTCAAACAGTCGTTAAAAAATTACAAAAGATGGCTTCTGTTCCGGATGTATTTATTTGCGGGAATGACCATACAGCAATCCAATTAATATATGCTCTTCAATTTTTGGGTTATCAGATTCCAAAAGATGTAAGTGTAGTAGGATTTGATGATATTCCTGCTTCTGAAAGGATTACGCCTTCTCTCACTACAATACAGACTCCAAAAAAATACCTTGGTATTGCTGCAGCCCGCCAGATGTTAGAGCGGATACAATATCCAAACTCTCCTCATTCATATATGGAATATAAAACAAAACTTATTATCCGGGATTCCACAATATAGAATTAATTTTGAAAGGATATTATACTATGGAAAACTTCTTTTCACTTGATGGTAAATTTTTTCGATTTATCAACAAATTTACCAGTTTAATTGCTTTAAATTTTTTATTCATTATTACATCCCTTCCTATCTTTACAATCGGGGTATCCTTTTACGCCCTTTATCAAACAAATTTAAAACTTTCACAAAATACAGAATCCTATATTGCAAGAACTTATTTTTTCTTTTGGAGAAAAAATTTAAAGCAGAATATTCTTCTTTGGCTACCTGTAATGATTTTATTTATATTTTGTCTGATTAACTTATACATTTTACCTTTTATGCCAGAAACCTTTTTCAGGTCTCTCACTCTCTGTATACAATTTCTTATTTTGTTGTTATTGCAGGGATTTCTTATTTATGCATTTTTTCTTCCGGATCAATACAGAACTACTTTAAAATATACCGTAAAAAATGCAGTTATATTGACTTTTAAATATCTTCCAGCTACTTTTTTATGTATTTGCATAAATGCACTACCAGTTTCTATTCCCATATTGTTACCAAAAATAACCGGATATGTGTTAGCAGCTTTTATTATAATAGGCTTTTCCGGGATTTCATTTCTGCATACTTTCATATTACAACTACTATTAAAAAAAGAGAACCTCTTCGGTTCTCTTTAAAAAGGCGTCTGCCGGATTTGAACCGGCGATAAGGGTGTTGCAGACCCGTGCCTTACCACTTGGCTAAGACGCCACATATTTAATTGTGTCAATTCACACTCATATAGTTTACCAAAGCTGTGCGTATCCGTCAAGAGAGAATTCACAGTTTTTTTCTCCTGCATTTTACCTCTTTTTTGCTTATTCTTTCCTGAATCCATTTGCTTTTTTCTCCTAAGAACGGTATACTTATATGTTGTAAAATATTAAACTATTTCAGGAGGAACAAATATAATGGAAAAAGGTAAATTAGGTATCAGATTATCATTTTATGCAGTAGCAGCTTTTATCCTTGCTTTCTTAGGATACAGCACTGTTCTTGCATTACTGGCTGGCTTTGTTCTCATTGTCGAGAAAAATGAGTGGGCTTCCCGTCAGGTAATCCAGGCATTTTTCTTATGCATCTTCGCCAACATCGTGGACGGTATTTTAGGCATTTTCGATTTCTTATACCAGATACCTCTTATGGGTTCTGTATGGGGAACAGCAATTTCTGTCATCGATGGTATTGTAAGCCTTGTAGTTCTGATTTTCTGTATCATGGCTCTTGTAAACACAGCCAAAGGAAACGAAGCAAACGTTCCTGGATTAAACGGACTTGCAAACTGGGCTTACGGCATTGTAGCTCCAAAGGTAAATCAGGCACAGCAGGCTTATTATGGACAGCAGCAGTTTAACGGACAGCAGCAGTTTAACGGACAGCAGCAGTTTAACGGACAGCAGCAGTTCAACGGACAGCCACAGTTCAACGGACAGTCACAGCAGTTCAATGGTCAGCAGCAGTATCAGCAGCCAGAACAGCAGAATCCAAATCAGCCACAGTAGAATTATTACATAGCTAAAAAGTTTAAGCGCAGAGCATTCATTGCCCTGCGCTTTTCTTATGCAGTTCTTCAAAAGATTATAAGGAAATCATCAGATAACGGATAACAAAGAGTGCGGATAATACCACGGTGATAATGTTTAACTCCTTGAACTTTCCGGTAAAGATTTTAATTAATGTATAAGCAATCAATCCAACGGCAATTCCGTTTGCGATGGAGTAGGTAAGCGGCATCATGATTAATGCCAAGTATGCCGGAATTGCTTCAGATACATCATCAAATTCCATATCTTTGATGGCACTTAACAAAAGACCACCTACGAAGATTAATGCCGGTGCTGTTGCACAGGATGGGATGATGCTTACAAACGGAGCAAAGATGATTGCCGCTAAGAACATGATTGCTGTAAATACAGAAGTCAGTCCGGTTCTTCCTCCTACGCTGATTCCGGAGATACATTCACCATAAGTGGTAACGGTGGAAGTACCAAATATAGAACCGCCTACCGTTGCGATTGCATCACAGAGAAGGCTCTTCTTTGCATTTGGGATATTTCCATCTTCATCTAACATATTTGCGGATTTTGCAGTTCCGATTAAGGTTCCGATCGTATCAAACATGTCAACCATGGAGAAGGTGATAATCAGCATGATTAAAGTTAAAATTGCCTGTCCTACCGAGCTTCCCATAAATAATTCCCGGAAACCGCGGAAGCATGCGAATAAGGAAACATCTGCGAAATCTTTTACCTGGGCACCGAAGTTAATCTGGAAACCATCAAATACCGTATTTCCGGTGAAAATTCCAAGAATAGTTACTACAAAAATACTGATTAAAATAGAACCGGTTACTTTTTTCTTATAAAGAACGGTGGTAAGTACGATTCCAAAGAAGGCTAAAATTGCGCCCCAGCAAGCCACCGGATTTTCAGAGAAAGTAGAGAAATCCACCAAAGATACCATGGTGCTTTCATTTCCTACAATAAGACCGGCATCCTGGAAGCCGATAAATGCAAGGAATAATCCGATACCCACTGATATGGCAACTTTTATATTTTTCGGAATTGCCATTACAATTTTTTCCCGGAAGGAACATAAAGTAATCAGAATAAATAATGCACCGGAAATGAATACCATTGCCAGTGATGCTTCATAGGAATAACCCATGCCAAGCATTACGGTGTAAGTAAAGAATGCGTTCATTCCCATACCAGGTGCCTGGGCAAACGGCAATTTGGCAAGAACTCCCATTAAGAAGGTTCCTAAAAATGCGGACAGACAGGTGGCAAAAAATACGCCATTGAATACCTTATCATACATATCGGTTCCTTCAAAAGGTGTGGCAAGCATTGCCGGATTTACCATGATGATGTAAGCCATGGTAACAAATGTTGTGATACCTGCAATAAACTCGATTTTTACGCTGGTACCATTTTCTTTCAGTTTGAAAAACTTTTCCATAATAAACGTCCTTTCTTTTGTTTTATCTAAACCAGTTCACAAACTGGAATAAATCGATTATTTATAATATCCAATAATCCCCGGTTGGTAATTGCCATCTCCGGAATAACAGCAAGGGAAATCTGAAGACTCATAGTGAGGATTGGATTCTTAAGAATACAGCCATGTTCCCACAAATCAGCTAAAAGTCTATCTGTTTCCTTTACAAATACATCCATTGGCTTCTGACTTAAAATGCCAAGTACCGGAAGTCCCACAAATTGTTTCTCTTCTCCATCCCTTACATAAGAAAGACCACCCTGTTTTACAATGACCTGATTAAATGCCAGCGTCATATCTGAAAGAGAAGTTCCAAATGCAATCAGATTCTGGGTATCCTGTCCTACCGAACCGGCAAATGCTCCCTGCAGTGCTCCTGCCTGGCTGATGATGCCGATTCCGATGGAACCATCTTTCCGGTAACGGTCTACTACTGCACAATACATTAAGTCATCCTCTAAAATGAGTGCACCGTTCTTTACCGGAAGCTTTCTCTCTTCGTGAATTGTCTCTAAGGTTCCGTCCACGATTTTTACAATATTGACTTTTACTTCGCCATCTATGCAGCCTTCCGGCAATGGAATCGTAAGTTCTCCTTCTTTTAAATCATCCCGCTTTATGGAATGGATCACTTCTTTCGGATAATCCATTCGCGGATAAGAAGCCTTTGCAATTTCTCCGTTTACAATAACATCCTGCACCTTAAAGTCTGTTAAATTCTTCACAAGTATCATGTCTGCACGATATCCTTCTGCAATGACACCTCTGTCCTTTAATCCATAGGCTGCTGCCGGATAAACCGTAGCAAGCTTGATTGCCTGAAGCGGCTCCACACCTTCTTTCACAATCTGCGCCAGTGCATAGTTCATATGTCCATGCTCTGCCATATCTTTTGCTGTAATACAGCCATCAGTAGAAAGTAAAATATGGTCGCTGTCTCCTGCTTTATCTAAGAATTCTTTTGCACTTGTAGGCTCTTTTAAGGAGCCACGGCGGATAATGACATACATTCCTTTTCTGAATTTTTCTAACATTTCCTCCACCGTTACACTCTCATGATCGGAGCTTACGCCTGCTGCAATATAGGTATCTAAGTCAGCTCCCAATACACCCGGCGCATGTCCGTCTATTTTTAAACCTTTTTCTTTTCCATAATCCAAGATTTCTTTTAAAGAAGCTTCCTTTGCAATGACCCGGTTATAATCCATGGCTTCTGCAATTCCATACATGCCATATTCTTCCACCATCACTTTGACATCGGAAAGCATCACCTGTCCATAACAGTCTTCATATCCCGGTGCTGACGGAACACAGGGAGAAGCCATCCAGACCGGTGTAAGATCTGTCTCCTTCATCTCTTCCATCAGATATTTTGCACCTTTATGTCCTAAGACATTTACTGCATCATGAGGGTCTAAGACTGCTGCTGTGGTTCCGTTTTGTATCAGTGCCTCTGCAAAAGATGCACTGCTTAACATGCTAAGCTCCACATGGGTATGGGCGTCAATTAATCCCGGCAGGGCAGTAAGCCCTTCCCCATTGATTACCGTAAGATGCTCCTTTTCTTCTATTTCACTGGCATCAATATGCTCTGCAATTTTCTCAAAACGACCATTTCTGATATAAATATCCCCGGTTTTTATCTCATCTTCCAACACATCTGCAATCGCAACATTCTTAATCAACAGGTTCATAGGATTCTTTTCCTTTCTGAAACAATGGTAGTTTCTGTAAAAATGTGATATCTGTCCGCTCTGCCGCTTTTCCCTCTGCCAGAATTGCAAGCCTGCTACAAACCTCTCCTCCGGCTTTCTGCACCAGACGCTCTGCCGCAGCCAGGGATTCTCCCTTTGAAATCACATCATCTACGATGGCAACTTTCTTTCCCTTTAACTTCTCTGCATCCGTTTCATCCAGAAAAATGTCCTGATTTCCCTCTGTTGTAATGGAATGCACCGCATCCTGGATAAATGATTTCACATAGGACTTCACGCTTTTCCGGACTACCACAAATTCCTTCATATGAAGCTGCTTTGAAATCTCGTACGCCAGGGCAATTCCCTTTGCTTCAATGGTCAGGATAATTTCCGCTCCATTGGCAAATGCCGCCAGTTCCTTACCTGCTTTCTCAATCAGCTCTGTATCACTGATTACCACAAAACTTGCATACGCTGTTCCATCCGACAGTTTAACAAAAGGCAGTTCACGTTTCAGACCACATACTTCTAAATCATAATGTTCCATTTTATCTATATCCTCTTATCCATCATTATATATCCGCCGGAGAATGTTCTGTCCCCTTCGGATGTATTGTAACTATGAAAAACACGAAAGGTACAACACGTCCCCGTATTGCACCTTTGCTTTACATACATTTGCATTATAATAGAAATCGTTTTATAATAAAAATACTATTTTTACTTGGTTTCTATAATATTTTTATTATATTGTGTGGAGGAAGATTGAAAAAATATTTACTTCAATATAATTAGCCGGTTATGCAGGAAGATCATTTTATCTAATATGAAATGTCTGCAGTTCTTAGTTACATGTTTTTCTTGATTATAAACTGTCTTTCCATTGCTTTGAGAGGATAACTGCTCTGTCCGCCGAGTACGGATGCTGAATAATGTCTGCAAGGGGCACTAAGAATTTCGACCTATAACTGAATAAGCCTGGCAACCGGCGCAAATTCACATCCATGTTCATATGCGCCTCGCTGGCACTTCCCTGTGCCAGCGTTGCCGGATGCCAGACGAAATTTCAAGTGCCCCTAACAGCCCTTAAAATGCATCCGTACTTCGGCGAACCGGGCAGTTATCATGTCAAACATTGGAAATCTTACATTTTTTACAATCCCCTCCACAAACCACATAAATTATATTTTCAAATGATTCCCACAAATCAAAAGAGGTATTTTATTATGACATTAGACTCTTACCGTAACTTTATAACCATTGTAGATTGCGGCAGTATCGTAGCGGCTGCCAATAAGCTTCTGATTGCACAGCCTTCTTTGAGTAACCAGCTAAAAAATATTGAGAAAACCTATGGTGCGAAGCTTCTTCTCCGGGGAAACCGTTCTTTAGAGCTGACGGATGCAGGAAGAATCTTTTACAAACGTGCCAAAGAGATTTGCATGATGGAAGAGGGCTTACGAAATGAATTGCTGAATCAGAAAACCGGCTTCTCTGAACTGTTGAAGATTTCAATTCCAGCCGGTAACTCTCCTTATTTTCTGCACAAATTTTTTGATGCCTTTATCGCAAAGCACCCGAAAGTAAATTATGACTTTTATGAGATTCCAAGCGAATTTGTTATTCCGAATGTCTTAAATGGAATTACGGAGATTGGGCTGATTCGCTCTGCCGCACCCGGACATGGTGCGCTTACACTTTATCCCTATGAAAGAGAGGATATTGTTGCACTGTTTCCAAAAGACCATCCCCTGGCTAAAATCAAAGGAAAGCTTTCTGTCCCGGACCTTGCCAACTACCCGCTGGCAATTCCTTTTGACTGTCTGGATATTGTTTATGCTTCTTTTGGACACTATCTTCTTTCGCCAAATGTTTCCATGATTACTTCTCCGAAAACCACTGCCATTGAATGGGCGCGTTCTTTTGGAAGTGTAGCCTTAGTCTCCCTGACGAAAGAGGACATACGTGAAATTAAGGATATGTGCATCAAATATATTTCCGATGAAAACCTCTATATTATGAGTGCTTTTATTATCAGTAAAGACCGGCACCTTTCGAAGATTGCGAAGGAATTTTTGCAGGTGCATGGTATTGAAGTTTCTTAAGCTACCCGCCAACTACGAGAAACACGCTTTGCGAGTTTCTCGAGTTATCGCGGTGCTCGCCAAATCTGCATACAAGCATGCGATTTTTCTCGCTACTCGCGTAAAAAAAAGAGAATCTATAAAAGATTCTCTTGAAAGAGGCGACAACCAGATTCGAACTGGTGATAAGGGTGTTGCAGACCCGTGCCTTACCACTTGGCTATGTCGCCATATTCTGTTGTAACACTTCCAGTATATGCAGTGGCACATTTTTTATGCCTCATATTCTGTTCGTGTAGTGACTCCGACGGGAATCGAACCCGTGTTACCGCCGTGAAAGGGCGATGTCTTAACCGCTTGACCACGGAGCCAGATACGTTCCAACGACCGTCAGAACGTGTTTTAGTATACCATAGAGTAGTGGTGATGTAAAGCGTTTTTTACGAATTATTCGTCATAATTTTGCTGGGGTAATTTTGCTCAAAATTTTGCCTCAAAATTATTCTCTTTAAGGGTACACTTCTTTTCTCTTTCTGTCGATCTTTTAAAATTTTCTTCTTGACATTACTGTCTTAGTGTATTATTGTAGTAATACAAATAAAGAAGGAGATATGTTTATGGAAACAATATTGCAAACAACGAATCTTTCCCGGCAATTCGGTAAGAAGATGGCTGTAAATAATGTAAATATGACCATTCACAAAGGTGATATTTACGGATTCATTGGAAAAAACGGTGCCGGAAAAACAACTTTCATGCGCCTTGTCTTAGGTACTGCTTTCCCTACCAAAGGAGAAATCAAATTATTTGGTGGCGAGCCTTTCGATAAAGCCAGACGCAAAATCGGTTCTTTAATCGAAGCACCTGGACTTTATAAAAACTGTACCGCCTATGAAAACTTAAAGCAGTTTTCCTTAATTTACGGTGGCACCGATGCAGAGATTAAGGAAATCCTTTCTCTGGTTGGGCTTGCTGATACCGGTAATAAAAAAGCCGGCAAATTTTCCCTTGGAATGCGCCAGCGTCTTGGTATTGCCATTGCACTTCTCGGCAATCCAGAGTTTTTAGTTTTAGATGAGCCGGTAAACGGTCTTGACCCTGCCGGAATGAAGGAAGTCCGTGATTTGATTTTAAAGCTGAATCATGAGAAAAATATTACAATTCTCATTTCCAGCCACTTATTAGATGAGCTGTCCAAAATCGTTACCAGATATGGAATTATCAACGACGGTATGCTGATTGAAGAAGTTACTGCTGCAGAATTGAATGAACGCTGCCAGCACAAACTGATTTTTACAGTAGATGATGTGCAGAAAACAGCCGCTATTTTTGCAGAAACTATTCCGGCAGAACAGATTCGCATTGCCGGCAATCAGGTGATTCTCTCCTCACATCTTGAGGAAGCCGCTGAATTAAACAAACGTCTGGTTCAACAGGACGTTGCGGTAAATAGTTTCTGGGTGCATGCAGAAGGACTTGAACAATACTTTATGAAACGGATAGGTGGTTAATATGGGACAATTATTTAGATTTGAATTTCGAAAATTATTCCGTCAGAAGAGCTTTTACATCTGTGGCTGTGTGTTAATCGGATTAATTCTTCTGACCGCAGTAACATTAAATATGATTTACAGTTTATCACAGGGAAATATGGAAGCTGGCGGCGTAACCGTAAGTGCTTCTGACGATGGATTCCTTTATACCGGCATATATATGCTAGTTGGTGCAGTATCTTCCAGCAACTTTACGATTGTACTGGCTGTATTTCTTTCCCTCTTTGTATGCAGCGACTACACCAATGGCACTTTAAAAAATATCATTGCAAGAGGCTACAGCCGCACCCGCATTTATGCGGTAAAATACATGGTATCCTTAGCTGCCACAACGGTTTATACCATTGTCTGCTGGCTTACCGGATTCCTTGCCGGCACTGCATTCTGGAAAGTTGGAAGCCTTTCCGGTACCACAGGAGATCTGGTTATCACCCTGCTTTTACAGCTTCTTGGTAACTTTGCATATACCTCCCTTTTCTTCCTGATTGCAGTTCTATTTAAGAAAACAGGCGGTTCCATCGCAGTTGGTATCATCGGTCCACTGGTTTTATCCATGATTATTTCACTGGCAGATACGCTGACACATAAAAAATCTTTTGATTTTGCTGATTACTGGCTGGATAATTGCATGTATCAGACTGCAGCAGACAGTATGGCATCTGATATGATGATCCGCTGCTTCATCTGCTTCCTGGTTTATGCTGTTTTATTCTATGTTATCAGTATATTTGTTGGAAAACGTAACGAAGTATAACTTCAAGTTACCACCAGGTCATCTATTCTGTAATCAGCTATAGATTTATCCTTTCGTCCACTTAAATGAAAAAGGACTCTCTTTGCAGAATTAAATCCTGTGAGTGTCCTTTTTCTACATGCTATTCAAAAATGAGGGATTTTTCTAAAATTTATAAATGTGCAGAAATGTAATATCCATCTTCTAATGCACTCCATACCGTACCTACACGATTTGCATCTCCTATTATATTGGTATCCTGCACAATTCCAAAATATTCATTTGCTTCATCCAGTCTTGCGCGCATTCCTGCTGCAAATATAACTGTATCAGCTAAAATCTCTTTCTGACTGCCATCTTCCATTTCCGTGATTACAGAATGTTCACGGATTTCTTTACAACTTGTCTCAGTTATTGCTGTCAGATTTTTACATTTATCCATCTCAGTTTTCAAAGCTACTTTCATGATGTCATTCAATGTCCGGTTCAGGACTGGTCCTAATTCTAGAATTGTTACTTTCCTTCCCATTTTTGCCAGATCAACACCAAGTTCACAGCCTATCGAACCACCTCCGATAATAACAACATTTTTTCCTGTTTTCTCAAGGTTTTTGTAAGCATCAATTGCTGTCATAATCTGATTTTTTTCCATACCGGATATCTGGAATGTTACAGGATATGCTCCTAATGCCAGTATTATGCTGTCTGCATTAAGTTCACGGATTTTCTGAGGATCCATTCTGGTATTTAAATGAACTTTTGCTCCTGATTTATAAAGTCTATTGCTCAAGTAGTCTTTCAGTCTCTTTAAATCCTGCTTGGTACTGTCATAATCTGCACAAATTAACTGTCCTCCAAGAGCAGTTTCTCCTTCATACAGACTTACGTCATGACCCCTTTCTGCTGCTGTAATCGCTGCTTTCATACCTGCAGGACCTCCTCCTACAACCACTACTTTTTTCTTTCTATCTGCCTTTGGAAGCACATTTGGTACTCTGTCTTCATGGAGATAGCGCGGATTAACAGAACAACATGGTACGGAATTCATTCCTACATGACTGCGTTTTTCTTCCTCTGTACGATACTGATATGGATTATAGCAATTCATACAACGAATGCATGGAACAATATCTTCACTGCGTCCTTCATAGGCTTTTTGCGCCCACCATGGATCTGCAATCAATTGCCTTCCTACAACAATTGCATCTGCATAGCCTTTTTCCAGAATATCCTCAGCTTCTTCCGGCGTCATAATACCTCCAACTACTGCTACTGGAATCTTTACCTGCTCTTTTACTTTTCGTGCAAGATCAACATTAATCATATGGGGCGCATAAGCGGTAGAAGACATGTAAATCTTTGTATTATTATTTACTTCAACACCACAGGAAATATGTACCATATCAATTTTATCTTCTATACTCTTAATAAATGCTGCAACTTCCTCTACCTGCATTCCTCCTTCAATATGTTCATCACCACTGATACGCATATCCAGCATATAATCTGGACCAACTGCTTTTCTTACCCTGTCTACAATCATGGTAGGAAACTTAATTCTATTTTCAAAACTTCCACCATATTCATCTGTTCTTTTATTAAAATATGGCGATAAAAATTCTGCTGGAAGCCAGCCATGACCAAAATGCAAAAGTACACTGTCAAAACCATATTCCTTTGCATCTAAGGCTGATTTTGCAAATTTATCTGCAATATCCTCCATCATTGCCTCATCCATTGCCCGTACTTCAGTTCCATCTTCTCTTGTATAAGATACTGGTCCAATCGCATAATCACCCTTTTCTACCATTGCAAACTGTCCACAATGACATAACTCAAATTCTGCTTTTGCGCCTCTTTGACGGATGATCGATACTTCTTCCCTGACTTTTGCTGCTTTAAAAAGGTCTGCAAAACAATACGGTCCTGGCGTCAGACGCATTCTGGAATCATCCACGGAACCACTGGTTCCGCGGATAATCATTCCAATACCACTTAAAGATTTGTCTGTATTACTTCCAAGTGGTGCTGATATAATACGATTTTTCAGTACTACCTTATTTACTTTTAAAGGTTCAAATAATTTTGGATATTTACAGTTCATTCTATTCCCTTCTTTCCTATAACTTATACTGCCTGTTCTTCCGGAATATCCTTAAATCCCATAAATATTGTAATCAAAAATGCTCCCACAAAGGATACTGTCATAAGAATGCACCAGATTACAAAAGTATCACCAAAGAATGCAGGAAGTCCGCCAAGTCCACAGAGACTTAATGCTGTACATTTTACACCAAATGCCAGTGAAAATGCAGAACAGATTGCATCCATAATTCCAAGAGAAATTAAAGGTTTCTTAGCTGGAAGTAATACACCAAACAATGCTGGCTCTGTAATTCCTACAACTGCCATAAGAGAGGCAGACATGGATGTTGTTTTCATCTTGCTGTTTTTGGTCTTAAACCATACTCCTAATGCTGCTCCACCAATTGCGATATTTCCATATGCAAGTAACGGGAAGAAATAAGAAAATCCTTGACTTGCAAGCTCTGTTAAAGTAATTGGAAGTGCAATTCCGTTATGTACACCTGTCATAACAAGATATGGTGCAATTGCTCCAATAATGATACCACCTACAACAGACATCTTTGTAAAGATAAATGAAATTCCACCACAAAGTCCATTTCCAATCCAGGTTGCAATCGGTCCTGTTACTATCAGAATAACTGGAATTGAAATTATCATAGTAATGATCGGAATTAATAAGCTTGACAATACCTTTGGACTTATCTTCTTTGCAAGTTTGTTAATCAGCATTACAACAGGCATAGAAAGAAGAATTGGTGTAATGGAAGAAGCATAAGAAACCAGTGTCACCGGAATTCCAATAAAACTTGCTGTTCCGCCTGCACTTCCAAGCTCAATCAGTGTCGGATAAACCAAAACTGCTCCTACCAATGCTCCAATATACGGATTTACGCAGAGTTTTTTTGCTGCTGCAAATGCTAAGAAAATTGGAAGGAAATAATATCCTGCCTGTCCAATGGCATATAATACCTGATAGGTATAAGTAGTTGTATCTATGTTAATATAATTTAACATTGCCAGTAAACTCTGGATAAATCCGGATGCAATCAGAATAGGTACAATTGGCTGAATAGAGTTTGCGATGTAATCAATGATTACTGCACCTACGGATTTCTTCTTTTTTACGACTGCTGTCGCTTCTTCCTCTCCGCTATCACTGATATGTACAATTTTTTCCAGTTCATCATATACATCATTACATTTTCCACCAAAGATAATCTGAATTGTATTGGATGCCCAGTTCAATCCCTGGCAGCCTTCAATTTTCTTAATCTGTGCATCATTTACTTTATCCTTATCCTTTACTTCTACACGAACACGCGTAAAACAGCTCATGATGCTTATTACATTTTCTTCTCCCCCTACATTCTGCAGAACTTCTAATGCTGCTTTCTTGTAATCCATAATAATTTCCTCCTTTTTGTTTTACATCATTATCTTCAATTTTACATTTATCCTGTTACATCCCTCCTTTCTTACAGGATAAATATGCATTTATTTTGTCATACAGGTATGAAAGTTCTTCTTACCTGCATAATCTACAGGATATTCTCTTTCGGATTTTCCGTAAAAAAAGCAGACCCTCAAACAGGATTCCTTTACCTATAAACAGTAAATGTTATCCCGTTTTCAGGTCTGGCCTAATTTAATAGTGACCACCCTTTCCGCTATTCCTTGCAATTTCTTAAATGCAATACCAGATAATTTCCTTCGGAATTGGTAATATGTCTTCCAAATTTATCATAAAGAAGATCCGATAGTCTCTCAATACAATCAACTTCTTCGTGAAATACTTCACGAACTGTCTTTTTCATTAATTCATCTTCTTTTGTACTTTCTTTATCTTCTACATAACGTTGTGCAAAATATTTCACATGTGTAACAAGTCTTGTATAAGATAAGGAATTTTCATCTACGTCTGTTAAATATTCCTTTTTTATATAATCCAATGCTATATCAATTACCTGAAAAACCTTATTTACCATGCGGCGATCCTGTTGAAATTCTGATGCAATAAGATGCATGGCAATATAACCAACCTCTTCATCCGGAATTACTACATGGAACAATTCCTTTATGCGTTCCCTTGCATACAGACCTAATTTCCATTCATTCTGATAAAACTGCCTTACCTCTGTCGTAAATGGATTATCCAGTTGTATCCCTTCTTTAAGCCTTTTTACCGCAAATTGTATATGATCCATAAGTGCCAGCGTGTTCTGTTCTTCCGGTGAAAAATTATATTCCGTTCTCGCCTTATAAAATATATCTTCTACCAGTTCAAGATATTCTGGCGAAATCTGGCGGATCAAATCTACCAGTTTTTCATTTTCATTTGCAACAAATATTTTCTGGATTTTACTTTCGTCTATGATATCTCCCTTTTTGGCATGGAATCCAATTCCTTTTCCAACAATTACAACTTCACCGTGTTTTCTATCCCATCCCATTACAACATTATTGTTAAAAGGTTGTTCTATTTTTATCATATCCTTACACCCTCTCCAGTTTTAGTAACTCCTCTCCCGCCTTAACATTTTCTGATTTTGTAGTCTGACATGTAAAAGTATCTGAATTTTCCACTACAACCATTACCGTTGCTTTATATTTCTCACGAATCAGTGACAAATCAAATTTCATCAGTAGCTCTCCTGCTTTGACCTTTCTGCCCTGCTCAACAAATACCTCAAATCCATTTCCTTTTAATTCTACCGTATCAATTCCCACATGCATGATAATTCCAGCTCCATCTTCTGATTCTATTCCGATTACATGTCCGGTAGGAAATACCACAGATATTTTTCCATCAACTGGTGCATACAGATAACCTTCTACTGGTTCAATACCAACTCCATCTCCCATAATTTTCTGGGAAAATACCGCATCTTCAACTTCTTCTAACGGAATTATTTTTCCACTGACCGGTGCATATATTTTGTCTTTCTCCACCATATAAATATCAATACCCTTTTGTTTTTCTTTTATCATATTTTCTATATGTTTTTTAAATAATTGCATGTTATCCTCCTTGTTCTACAAGCTACATAAACTCTGAGAGATAGTTAATCATATAAATTTCTCCCTATAAGAGAATTTTCATAACGATATTTCCTATGAAAATAAAAAAACCAAAATCAGTACACTACTGATTTTGGTTTAGCCTGCTTTACCAGTGACATTTCCAAAGTCTCTCTTAATTTAATTAAATTATATTTGATTTCTGTTTTGTTGTCAATTGATATTTTTTACCAATATCTTTTTATAAATTTGTGCAATATATATAATATCATTTTCAGAATATTTCATTTCAAACAAAAAGCCCGACAGCAACATCTGCTATCGAGCAATTAGCTCCCCGAGTAGGACTCGAACCTACGACAGCGCGGTTAACAGCCGCGTGCTCTACCAACTGAGCTATCGAGGATTATTAAGTTAAAGAATGACGTTCGCCTGAAATCAGGTAACGTCATTGTTAAAGGTACATACCTTCAAAACTTCATACAGATTACTTTCCGAGTTGCTTTGGTCAAGCCCTCGACCGATTAGTAACAGTCAGCTCCACA